>Ga0207416_1000032_pt1 | contig 272226 bp, 251 predicted proteins | sample PaiPotPPM11metaG_FD_184107 | JGI IMG/M metagenome (GOLD analysis project Ga0207416, IMG submission 184107) | Iron sulfur acid spring bacterial and archeal communities from Banff, Canada, to study Microbial Dark Matter (Phase II) - Paint Pots PPM... ... | reverse complement strand
CGTAAGAAAGCCCGCCGGCAAAGGCGAGCTGATAGCCGATCTTGTAAAACGAGACGGTGTCGCCGAGCCGCGCGACCAGCGCTTGCGCCGCTTCGAGCGAAGACACATCCAGCGCAACGATCAGGCGCCCCCGCGGTTTTATCTGCATCGGGTTCATTCTAATTCATCACGCTTGCTAATTCATCACACTTGCGAGTTCGACCAGCCGCCGGGCCATCGCCCGCATCGCTGCGGCGGCCGTTTCGTCCTTGAGATTATCCATATCGTCGAACGCCTGCTCGGCGCGCGGCACCGATACTTGCTCGGGAATGACCAAAGCGCCGCAGCCTAATTCCAGAATCTGCCGCAGCGCCATCAGCGAGCGCAACCCGCCGCTCGAAGCGGCCGACGCGGCGGCAATCGCAAAAACGCGGCCCTTGAAGGCGGCATAAGTCGGTTCGGCCCCCTCGCGCACGCGCGACACCCAGTCGATCGCGTTCTTCAATAGCGGCGTCACCGAAGCGCTGTATTCGGGGCTGGTGATGAACACGCCCCGGTGCGCCATGAGCATTTGTTTGAGGCGCACCGCCGGTTGCGGCAGCCCCGATCCAGCTGCCATGTCGGCGTCGAACAACGGCAGCGGATAGTCTTCGAGCGAAATTCGCGTCACTTCGGCCTCGGCAAGCGCCAGTTCCTTGACCGCGAGCGCGGCAAGGCGTGCATTGTGCGAGCCGATGCGCAGCGAACCGGGGATGACCAGGATTTTGGGAGCCGGCATTATTGTCATGCCCGCGAAAGCGGGCATCCAGTATTGCGGAAAGTCACGGGCCGAAGCGCTGCCATGGAGATTACTGCCATGGAGACTACTGGATCGTCCGCCTTCGCGGACGATGACAATAAGGGCCTTCAGGTCTTCCGATAGACCCACACGCGCGCGGGCGGAATATTCAGCCAGATGCGCTCAGACGCTTCCACCGAGAATCCGCCAAGCCGTTTCGGCATTGGCGACGCAACCGAATAAGTGAATTGCACGAACGGCGCGCCGGGCAGCATGAGATCGAAGGCGTCGCGCAAAAGGCGCAAGCGCATCCTGATCGGCTTGGTGATGAGCGGCAATCCCGAGACCACCGCGGCGGCCGGGTGAACGAGCAGCGTTTCCAGGAGCCGGCGCATGCCATAGGCGTCGCCCTGCACCACAGTGGCGTCGGGATAGCGCGTGCGCAGGATGCGGCAGAACGCCGGATTGAACTCGACCAGAACGAGGCGCGACGGATCGACGCCGGCCTCGACCAAAGCTTCGGTGACCGGCCCGGTTCCCGGGCCCAATTCGACCACCGGCCCGGTCGAGTTCGGATCGACATAGCGCGCCATGGCGCGGGCGAGAATCCTGCCCGACGGCGTCACCGCGCCGACCGTCAGCGGCCGCTCGATCCAGGAGCGGATGAAGCGCACCTCGTCGTCGAGGCGGATGCCTTTCTTCAGCTCGAACTGCTTGATCTGCCGCTCGATCTTCTTGCCGAAGCCGTCGCGCTTTTGCTCGAACAGCCGGATCTGGCGCTCGATTTTGCGCTCGATGATGTTTTTCCGGACTTCCAGGAGGCGGAGCTGCCGCCCGACCGTCTTCTCAAACTTTTGCAGTGCTGGCAACGGCATGAGAGTCATACAAAAAACCTGGTACAAGTTTTTGCAAGCGACAAAGTCGCATCAATTTTAAAACATTCAGGCGACAAAGACCATATGGGCTCAGTCGGAGCCGACCCGGCCGCCGAGCCCGTCGAGGAACTCCTTGACCTTGCCGAGAAAACCCGAGGATTCCGGCTGGGTATCGGTTGACGACAGGCGATCGAATTCGGCCAAAAGCTCGCGCTGCTTCTTGGTGAGCTTCTGGGGCGTCTCGACGACCACCTGGACATACATGTCTCCGGCCTGCCGGGCGCGCAGCACCGGCATGCCCTTGCCTTGCAGGCGGAAGCGCCGGCCGGATTGCGTGCCCTCCGGGATCTTCACCTTGGTCTTGCCGCCGTCGATGGTCGGCACTTCGAACTCGCCGCCCAGCGCCGCCGCGACCATGGACACCGGAACGCGACAATGCAGATCGGCGCCTTCGCGTTGGAAGAACGGGTGCGAGCCGATCGAGAGGAAAATGTAGAGATCGCCGGGCGGCCCGCCGCGCACGCCGGCTTCACCCTCGCCGGCGAGCCGGATGCGGGTGCCGTCCTCGACGCCCGCCGGAATATTCACCGACAAGGTCCGTTCGCGGGTGACGCGGCCGGAGCCGGCGCACGACGCGCACGGACTATCGATCGACTGACCGCGGCCGTGGCAATTCGGACAGGTGCGCTCCAATGTAAAGAAGCCTTGGGCGTGACGGACCCGGCCATGACCGCCGCACATTGGGCAGGTTTTCGGCTTGGTGCCGGCCTTGGCGCCGGAGCCGGAGCAGGCCTCGCAAGTCACCGAGGTCGGAATGCGGATTTGCGCATTCTTGCCGCCATAGGCTTCGGTGAGGCTGATCTCCATGTTGTAGCGCAGATCGGCGCCGCGCTCGCGGCCGGAGCCGCCACGGCCGCGCCCGCTCGACATGCCGAAAATGCCTTCGAACAGATCGGAGAATGTCGTGCCGAAATCGGCGCCGAAACCCGCCGCCCCGCCGCCCAAGCCCTGCTCGAAGGCGGCATGGCCGAAGCGGTCATAGGCGGCGCGTTTGTCCGGGTCTTTCAAGACCTCGTAGGCTTCGTTGATTTCCTTGAAGCGGTGTTCGGCATCCTTATCGCCGGGATTGCGATCCGGATGGCAGGCCATCGCCTGCTTGCGGAAAGCGACTTTGATGTCGGTATCGGTCGCCGTGCGTTCGACCGAAAGAGATTCGTAGTAGCAGCGCTTGGCCATCAGTCCTTACCCCGAGAACCGGTCGAAAGACTGGCAAACGACGAACCGCCCACAAAACCGTACATGAACATGCACCCCCGTTTCGTTTCCGGGGGTGCCATTCTGACAAGCCGCAACGGCATTAGCGTCTCGCTGCATCAAGCCGATTTTTTGTTCTTCTTGTCGTCGTCGACTTCGGTGAACTCGGCATCGACGACGTCTTCCTTCTTGCCTTCGGTGCCGCCGCCGGCATCGGCGCCGCCGCCCGGCTGCTGTTCGCCGGCCTGCTTGTACATCGCCTCGCCGAGCTTCATCGAAGCTTGCTGGAGCGCGTTGGCCTTCGCCGTGATCGCTTCCGCGTCGCTGCCCTTCAAGGCTTCCTTGAGATCGGCGATGGCGTTCTCGATAGCGCGCCGTTCGGCCTCGCCGACTTTTGAGCCGTGTTCGGCCAGCGTTTTTTCGGTCATGTGAACCAGAGCCTCGGCGTGGTTCTTGGCCTCGACCTCGGCCTTTCGCTTCTTGTCCTCCTCGGCGTGCGCTTCGGCGTCCTTGACCATCTTTTCGATGTCGGCTTCGGACAGCCCGCCCGAGGCCTGGATGCGGATCTGCTGCTCCTTGCCGGTGCCTTTGTCCTTGGCCTGGACATTGACGATGCCGTTGGCGTCGATATCGAAGGTGACTTCGATTTGCGGCACGCCGCGCGGCGACGGCGGAATGCCGATGAGATCGAACGAGCCGAGCAACTTGTTATCGGCCGCCATCTCGCGCTCGCCCTGGAACACGCGGATCGTCACCGCGGTCTGACCGTCTTCGGCGGTGGAGAACACCTGGCTCTTCTTGGTCGGGATCGTGGTGTTGCGATCGATCAGCCGCGTGAACACGCCGCCCAGCGTCTCGATGCCGAGCGACAGCGGCGTCACGTCGAGCAACAGCACGTCCTTGACGTCGCCTTGCAGCACGCCGGCTTGGATCGCCGCGCCTACTGCGACGACTTCGTCGGGATTGACGCCCTTGTGGGGCTCCTTGCCGAACAATTGCTTGACGATCTCCTGGACCTTCGGCATGCGCGTCATGCCGCCGACCAGGACGACTTCGTTGATCTCGGCCGCGCTAAGCCCGGCATCCTTGAGCGCCTGCCGGCACGGATCGATCGTCTTCTGCACGAGATCGTCGACCAGCGCCTCGAATTTGGCGCGGGTCAGCTTCATGGTCAGATGTTTCGGTCCGGAAGCGTCCGCCGTGATGAACGGCAGGTTGATTTCGGTCTGCGTCGTCGAAGACAGCTCGATCTTGGCTTTTTCCGCCGCTTCCTTGAGCCGCTGCAAAGCGAGCTTGTCGCGGCGCAGGTCGATGCCCTGCTCCTTTTGAAATTCGTCGGCCAGATAGTTGACCAGCCGCATGTCGAAATCCTCGCCGCCGAGGAAGGTGTCGCCGTTGGTCGACTTCACCTCGAACACGCCGTCGCCGATTTCGAGAATGGAAATATCGAACGTGCCGCCGCCGAGGTCATAGACCGCGATGGTGCCGGTCTTGCTCTTATCGAGGCCGTAAGCGAGCGCGGCCGCGGTCGGCTCGTTGATGATACGCAGCACTTCGAGGCCGGCGATCTTGCCGGCGTCCTTGGTGGCCTGGCGCTGGGCGTCGTTGAAATAGGCCGGAACGGTGATGACGGCCTGCTCGACCTTGGCGCCGAGATAGGCCTCCGCCGTCTCCTTCATCTTCTGCAGAATGAACGCGGAAATCTGCGACGGCGAATACGTCTTGCCCTCGATCTCGACCCAGGCGTCGCCGTTCGAGGCGCGCGTGATCTTGTAAGGAACGAGCTTCTTGTCCTTCTCCACCATCGGATCGTCGTAGCGGCGTCCGATCAGGCGCTTGACTGCGAAAATCGTGCGCTCGGGATTGGTAACCGCCTGGCGTTTTGCCGGCTGGCCGACCAGGCGCTCGCCCTCGTCCGTGAAAGCGACGATGGACGGCGTCGTGCGCATCCCCTCTGCGTTCTCGATGACCTTCGGCGTCTTGCCTTCCATAACGGCGACGCAGGAATTCGTGGTCCCGAGATCGATACCGATGACCTTGGCCATGGTCTAAATCCTCTCTTTTGCGGCAGGTCGGGCTGGCCCGTAAGGCGCCCAAGGTCCGACCCCCTAATCACTCACCGCCCCCGCCGGCTTGAGACCGCTGCCCAAAGACCGCTGCCAGAGCGATTTCCCTTGGCTCATATAGGAGGGCGTCATCGCCCTGCAAGGCAGGATTGCCGAGGCGCCGCCCATTTCCGCCGGCAAAAGCGCGCCGCGAACATTTGGGCGCGGTGAGGGTCTCTTAACGGTGTCGCGCACAGTCCCAAACCCGCGTGACTGCGCTAGTCCGCCATTAAGGAAATCCTGCCACGGATGACGTCCGCGAAGGGACCACAGCTCGGCCGGCCGGAAGCCATGTCGGACTAGTGCCGCGGGCAGGCGTGGAGTCGTCATGCGCGTCAGTAATGTCGAATTCGGCGCGCCAGGCGCAACGCCGGCGAATATGCTGGCCGTCGACGATCCCGTTCGCAGGCTTTTCGAGGTTCTGCCGCGACCGCTTCGCTTCCTCAGCGTCGGCGGGCTCGGTCTCGTCACCGATCTTGCCGTCTTTACGCTCGTTATCGCGCATGGGGTCAATCCACTCGCTGCGCGGGCCGTTTCGCTCGCTCTCGCGACACTCGTGACCTGGCGGCTTAACCGCGCGCTGACCTTCGATCGCAGCGGCCGCCATCCGGGCGATGAAGCGATGCGCTACGCCGCCGTCGCCGCCGCCGCGCAGGCCATGAGCTACGGCGTGTTCGCGATCCTCGTCGTCACGCTGTTGGCCGCGGCGCCGCAGCTCGCCGTGATCGTCGGCGCCGCCGCCGGCGCGCTTGTTTCATATACGGGCCAAGCGTTTTTCGCGTTCCGGCCGCGGCCTGCCGCGTGAAGTCCGCCCCATGACTCGACGCGACTTGACCGGACAAGAGTTGAGCGGACGAGACTCGACCGGACCAGACTCGCCGGTCCGCGATATGGCAGTGGACGCCGACGTGTTCGTGATCGGCGCCGGGCCCGCCGGCCTCACCGCGGCCTATTGCTTGACCAAACACGCGCGGTCGGTCCTCGTGATCGAGCGCGATCCGGCCTATGTCGGCGGCATCAGCCGCACCGTCGATTACAAGGGCTTCCTGTTCGACATCGGCGGCCATCGTTTCTTCTCCAAATCGAAGGAAGTCGTCGCGCTGTGGCAGGAAATCCTGCCCGACGATTTCATTACGCGGCCGCGGCTGTCGCGCATCTACTACAACGGCAAGTTTTTCTCTTACCCGCTCAGGGCCTTTGAAGCGCTGATCAAGCTCGGCGTGTTCACCAGCGCGACGTGCCTTATGTCCTATGCCTACGCGAAAATCTTCCCCGTGGCGCCAGCGCGCACTTTCCATGACTGGGTCCGCAATCAGTTCGGCGAACGGCTGTTCCAGATTTTCTTCAAGACTTACACCGAGAAAGTCTGGGGCATGTCGTGCGACGAGATTTCCGCCGATTGGGCGGCACAGCGCATCAAGGGCCTCGATTTGGCCACCGCCGTCATCAACGGACTGAAGCGGTCGCTGCGGGCCGGCCGCAAGCGCCGCGGCGACGGCAAAGCCGACGGCAATACCGTCAAGACGCTGATCGAGAGCTTCCAGTATCCGCGCAAAGGACCGGGCATGATGTGGGAAGCGGCGGCGCGCAAGATCGCGGCGCAAGGCGGCCGCATCCTGATGGGGCGCGAACTGCTCCGGCTCGAATTCGATACGAGCCGCAATCATTGGCGCATCGAGGCCCGTACGGCCGATGCCAAGCGTGAGATCTTTACCGCGCGTCACGTCGTCAGCTCGGCGCCGCTGCGCGAGCTCGTGGAGCGGATCAAGCCCGCTCCGATCTCGCTGTTGCATGCGCGCGCGCTGCGCTATCGCGATTTTCTTACCGTGGCGCTGATGGTGCGCCAAGCCGAGCTGTTCCCGGACAACTGGATCTATATCCACGATCCGCGCGTGAAGGTCGGCCGGGTGCAGAACTTCCGCTCATGGTCGCCGGAGATGGTGCCCGAAGGCATGAGCTGCCTTGGCCTCGAATATTTCTGCTTCGAGGGCGACGGGATGTGGAATGCGGCCGACCGCGACCTCATCGCGCTGGCCAAAGAAGAAGTGGCGCAGATCGGGCTCGTTGCAGCGGCCGACGTGGTCGACGCCTGCGTAGTGCGCCAAGCCAAGGCCTATCCGGTTTACGACGAAGATTATCGCGACAATGTCGCCGCCATCCGCCGCGACCTCGAGGGCGACTACCCGACGCTGCACGTCATCGGCCGCAACGGCATGCATCGCTACAATAACCAGGATCACGCGATGATGACGGCGATGCTCGCCGCACGCAACATTCTCGCCGGCGAGCGGCTCTACGACGTGTGGAACGTCAACGAGGACGCCGAATATCATGAAGCCGGCGAATCGGGCGCACGCGAAGCGCTCGACAGCGTGCGGCTCGTTCCCGAGAAGATCGCCGAGGATCGCGCGGCTTGATCGGGCCTAGGCGCTCAAGCCACGGCGGCCGCGGTCTCGTTCGACAGTGGCCGCACTTCGCGCCGGTCGATTTGCGCCAAGCGCCAGACCAGCCGACCCGCGAATGCGATCAGCACGATCGGCGCCAGGGGAATCCAGCCGACGGCGGCAAGCATCATCGTGCCCGGCAGCGTCCAAACCGCGATCAAAAGCCAGTGGTCTAATTTCGTGTTCTCGGCGCGGTCGCGCAGCAGCGCGACGACGAAGCCGAAAACGACCATGTCGTAGTTGAGAATATAGGGCGTGACGAGGAAGGTCGCGGTGACGAACAGCGCAAGCGAGAGCGCCGGATCGCGGCGTTTCCAATAGGCCCACACCACCGCCGCAAGCGCCAGCGCCGCGACCAAGCCCTGCATCGCCCACGCGACCTGCACCGGCAGGTTCATCAGGCGCGCGCCGTAAAATACCGACGATACCATCGCAAACAGCAAGCCGCCGGCGTGCACAGTGAGCCATTGCTGCTGCGGCACAATCTTCTCCCAGAATTCGATCCATGTGTTCCAGCCGAACAGCATCGCGGTCGCCACAACCAAGACGATCGTCGTCATGACGGCCGCCGCGACCGTGACCCAGCGCCGCTCCAGCAGCAGGATCACCGGCAGCAATAAACCGAGCTGCGGCTTGATGGTGAGAATGCCGAACAGCACGCCGGCGAGCACCGGCCGGCGATCGAGGCAGATGAGTCCGCCGATCAAGAGCGCCGAGGTGTAGAAACCGTTCTGGCCGAAGAAAACGCAGACCGCCACGCCCGGCGCGACGGCGAGAAACACAAGTCGATCGCGCGGGATCGCGCTGCAACAGGCGAACAGATAGAGCGCGATACCGATCACGCACCACGCGATGTAGGCCGGCAAATAGGGCATCAGCCCAAGCGGCCAGATGAACAGCAGGATGTGCGGCGGGTACGACCAAAAAACTTCCGCATGCGGGCCCAGCATTTCGCGGAGCGCCTCGTTGTAGGTTCGAAAATCGAACCATGGCGCCGGACCGCCGAAGAACGCCGAGCGACCGCCCATCCAGGTGTTGAGAAAGTCGCGGCCGAGCACGAAACTCGTGCTGTCGAGCCACGGCTTGTCGATTGGCGGCAGCCCCGCGACAACGAGATATGAGATCTCAAGCATGACGAAGAACACCGCCGCCGCGACCGTTAATTTGGCATAGAGGTTCTCCACCGGCGTTTTGCCGGCGGCGGTAGATCGCGCCACAGTGCCAACGTAAGGAGAGAGCAGAGACATCAGGCGGAACCGTGCCGGGGAGTGGTAAAAATCCAATGAAAATGACTATCGAATCGGAGCTCGGCGCGGGGATTTCCCCGACCGGGACACCATTGAGCGGTCTGCGCATTTATCCGGGCTATCTCGACCGCCAGCGCCAGCAAGAGCTGCTCGCTGCGATCCGCCAGGTCTTTGCGGCGGCGCCGCTGTTCACGTCGCGCATGCCGAAATCCGGGCGGCCGATGTCGGTGCGCATGTCGAATTGCGGTTCGCTCGGCTGGATGTCGGACCAGAGCGGCTATCGCTATGCGCCGACGCATCCCGAGACCGGCCGGCCATGGCCGCCGATTCCCGATGCGCTGATCGCGACCTGGAACGACATTGCGCAATATCCGCATCCGCCGCAGGCCTGTCTGATCAATTACTACGGGCCGGACGCGAAAATGGGCTTGCATCAGGACCGCGACGAACGGGACTTCGCCGCGCCGGTGATATCGCTTTCACTCGGCGATTCCTGCTTGTTCCGCGTCGGCGGCGAGAAGCGCGGCGACGTGACGCGCTCCTTGCGCCTTAATTCCGGCGATGCTGTCGTGTTGGGTGGCGCGGCCCGGCTCGCCTTCCATGGCGTCGACCGCATCTATCCGGGCACGTCGAGCTTGCTCGCGGAAGGCGGACGGATCAATCTGACCATGCGGCGGGTGACGCGTCCCGCATTTGCGCGGCCGGGGCCTGCGCTAAAAACCCTCCATGACCGGCGATGATGAATTCGAGAAAATTTCACACGATCCGGACTCTCGCATGTCTCGCGGCAACGGCTTTCGCCGTTCTAATCCTGGCACTCCCGGCAGGTGCAGCGGATTCTATTTTTCCCGTCGGCTCCCTTATCGGGCTGGTGCCGCCGCCGGGCATGGCGCCGAGCAGCACTTTCGAGGGATTCGAAGATCGCGATAACAAGGCAGCGATACTTCTCGCGACGTTTCCGGGCGACGCCTTTCATTACCTGGACAAGTCCATGGTTCCGGAAGCGCTGAAGAAGCAAGGCATCGATAAGCGCGAGCCGATCGAAGTCGGCGGCGGCACGGGCTTTCTGCTTAGCGGCAAGCAGACGACCGGCAACGTATTCTACCGCATGTGGATGTTGGTCGCGCCGGCAGGCAACGTCACGGCGCTCGTCACCGTGCGGATCCCGGACCAGAACGACAAATATACCGATCAGGTGGTGCGCGCCGCGCTTACGACGCTCGCGGTGCGCGCGAATGTGCCCGACGCGGAGCGCCTGAGCCTATTGCCGTTCACGGTCGGCGACCTTGCCGGATTTCATATCGACGACGTCTTGCCGGGCCGCGCCTTGATGCTGGTGGACGAGCCGGCCGGTAAAGAACGATCCGACAGAGCGCCGCACGACGAAAATAATGACGCGGCGGCGCGCCGCATCGATGCCCGTTTCCTCATCGCCGCGCTGCCGGGCGGACCCACCGAACCGAAAGACAACGACAATTTTGCCCGGGTGGCGTTCGATCAGATCGGCGGGATCAGAGATGTCCGCGTCCAAGATGCCGAGCCGCTGCGCATTCGCGGCCAACCGGGCTACGAAACCCTGGCCAAGGCCAAGGACGCGCAGGGCGAAACCGACCTCATGGTCGTGCAATGGCTCCGGTTCGGCACCGGCGGCTACATGCAGATGGTCGGCATATCGCACGCCGACCTGTGGCCCGACATGTTGATGCGTCTGCGCCAAGTACGCGACAGCATCGATCCCAAGTGAATTTCAGATTTGCGTTCGAAAGCGAGATAACTTTGTCTTCGACGTCATCCAACTTCAGCTTGCAACTTCAGCTTGCCGGCGTTTTGGCGTTGTCGTTGGTGGGCGAAACCGGAGCCGTTTTCGGCCCGCCTTTCGATATGCCGACAAGGGCCGGGCGCAAGACCCGTTCGCCGATCATGTAACCGGGCTGCACGACCTGGACGACGCTGCCGGCGGGCACCGTGGCGTCGGGGACTTCAAACATGGCTTGGTGCAGGTTGGGATCGAATTTTTCTCCTTGCGGCGTGAATTGCCGGACGCCGTTTTTCTCCAGCGCTTTGAGGAGCTCGCGCTCGGTCAGTTCGACGCCGTCGACCAGCGCTTTGGCGCCATTATGCGTGCTGGTGCGCAATTCCGGCGCCACCGCTTCCAGCGCGCGGCGCATATTGTCGGCAACGTCGAGAACGTCGCGCGCGAATGACGTCACACCGTAGAGCCGGGAATCCGCAACCTCGCGCTCGGTGCGCTTGCGCAGATTTTCCATCTCGGCCAGCGTCCGCAACAGCCGATCTTTCATATCCGCATGCTCGCGTTCGAGCGCCGTCGAGGGCGCCGGACCGGCGGCCGGGGCGCTGGCGGGAGCGTCGGTCTGCCGCGGTGCGGCCGCTTCGTCCTCAGCGCGAGCGGTCTGTTCCGTCATGGCTTTTCCATCCTTTGACGCCCCGCATATCAGGGTTCGACCGGCAAAAATCAAGTCGAAAGGATCAGCCGCCGAGGAGCTTGCTAACGACCTTGGCGGTGTAGTCGACCATGGGGACGATGCGGGCGTAATTGAGCCGGGTCGGGCCGATGACGCCGAGCACGCCGACGATATGGCCCGAGGCGTCGTGATAGGGCGCCACGATGGTCGACGAGCCGGACAGCGAGAACAGCTTGTTCTCGGAGCCGATAAAGACCCGCACGCCCTCGGCTTGTTCGGCGCGGCCGAGCAGATCGATCACCTCGCGGCGGGTCTCCAGATCGTCGAACAACAGCCGCACGCGTTCGAGGTCGGCGACGGCCTTGAGATCGTCGAGCAGATGGGCCTGGCCGCGCACGATCAGCTTACGCTCGTCGCTCTCGCCGCCGGACCAGCTCGCCAGTCCCTCGGCGACGATCTTCTTGGTCAGCTGATCGAGCTGGGCTTCGCTTTCCTTGAGCGTGCGCTCGATCTCGGCCTTGACCTCATCGAGGCTGTGGCCGCGAATGCGCGCGTTGAGAAAATTGGCGGCTTCGGTCAGCGCCGAGGTCGGCAAGCCGACCGGGATATTCAGCACGCGGTTTTCCACCTGCCCGTCTTCGGCAACCAGGATCACCAGCGCCCGTTCGGGCTCAAGCCGCACGAATTCGATATGCTTGAGCCGCGGATTCGATTTGGCGGTAAGCACGACGCCGGCGGCGCGGCTTAGCCCGGACAGCAGCCCCGACGCCTCGGTCAGCACCGCTTCAAGCGATTTCGCCTGACCCGAGGTCGCGACCTGGGCCTCAATCGCCTTGCGGTCGTTCTCGGTCAGATCGCCGATCTGCATCAGCGCATCGACGAAGAAACGCAGGCCCATTTCGGTTGGCAGCCGGCCGGCTGAGGTGTGCGGCGCATAGACGAGCCCGAGCTGTTCGAGATCGGACATGACATTGCGCACCGATGCCGGCGACAAGGTCATCGGCAGAATACGCGATAGATTGCGCGAGCCGACCGGCTCGCCGGTCGCGAGATAGCTCTCGACAATCCGGCGAAAAATCTCGCGCGAACGCTCGTTGAGCTGGGCGAGACCGAGCTGGTTCACGCCCAGTGGAAGTTCGTGGCTGGCCAAAAAAACCGCTCCCCAACCAGTTGCCGCATTATCGTCCGCTTTATATCACTCCGCCGCCGCCATCGCACGGGCGCGCGGAACGCCGCGCAGCAGCTCCATAAGCTTGCCCACCGAGCCGAATTGTTCCAGCCGGTCCACCGCGGCAACAATCGCGGCAATATGGGCGTCGGGGATGACGCCTTCGGCATAGCAGCGGAATTTTTGTTCGATCTGGCCGCGCGACAGCGGATTTTCGGCTGAGCCGCGCGGGTGTTCGCAGCGCGCCGAGAATGTTTTGCCATCGTCCATGACGACGTCCACTTTGGCCTGCGAGCCGGCAACGGCGGTGTCGGCGCGCACTTCGACCTTTTCGGCGGCGAAGCTGCGCAGTCTCGGATCGTCGTAACGATTGGATTCGAACTGCGCCAAGGTCAACGCGCGGTCGCGCAAGATAACCGCCGCAGTATAATGCGCCGACAACAGCGCCTCGAATTTCGCTTGGTAGGAGCTAAAACCGCCGTGCATGTCGAACGCGGCTTGGCTGAGCGCGATATGAACCTTACGGACCTGCGCGGCATCGATCTCGTGTTTTTCCACGATGTCGAACAGCGCGGTGTTCAAGCCCTGAATAAGCGACGCCGACGGCCATAACCGGAGCGCGATCTGTTCGAGCTCGAAGCGTTTGCCGAGGTCGGCGGTCACGGCGTCGGGCTTGCCGCCGTCGACATAAGCGGCGTAGAGGCCGCCGTCCTTAGCGGTGAGGAATTCGCGCGTCGCCAAGAAGTCTTGCTGCGCCAGCAGCGCCGCCATTAAGCCCGAAAGCGCGCCGCGGCATTGATGGAATTTGACCGTCGGCGTGCCCCACGCCGCAAACGTGCCCGCCGCCTGGCTGCCGGCAAGACCGAACGCGCGCGCCATGCGGTCGGCATCGAATTTCAGCAGCGAGCCGACCGCCGCGGCGGCGCCGAACGGACCGAGGATGCCCGGTCCATGCCAGCCCCGGGCGCGAAACACCGGATAATCGAGGCCGATGCCGATCCGCGTCGTCACTTCACAGCCTACGGCGACGGCGACCAGAAGATCGCGGCCCGACAGCCCGTCGCGTTCCGCGATGGCGAGCGCCGGCGGCACGACTTCCGGCGTGACGTGAGTCATGGTCGCGCGGTGCACGTCGCACATCGTCACCGCGGTGATGAGATACCCGTTGAGCAGCGTCGCGCCGGCAAGCGACAAATGCCCATCGCCGATCACGCTCGATTCGCGCCCCTGCGCCAGCGCCGCAGCGAGCGCCGCCAGCTGCCCGGTTTCCTCGCCGCGATGGCCGGCGACCGCACAGGCGAGCGCGTCGAGGAAGAGCGTCTTGCAATGCTCGCGGACGCGGTCCGGCAAATCGCCATAACCGAGCGTAGCGGCAAATTTCGCCAGCTTTTGCGTGGTTTCTGGCATTGCTTCCGCCGCCATAGCAGCTCTCCTCCACCCGAAGGTTAGGGTTAGCGGCGGCGGCTGGCAATCAGGCGTTCACGGTGCATCCCGCTGTGCCCTTGTGGCGCCTATATTCGACCCACTACAAGCGTGCAGCGTCGGCGCGTCGCGCCCCGCCAACCGGGAGAACTGCATGCGGCCGAGCCGCCGACAACCTGACGAATTACGTCCCGTCTCGCTCGAGCGCGGCGTGGTGAAGTATGCCGAAGGCTCCTGCTTCGTGAAATTCGGCGATACCCACGTCCTGGTCACGGCAACGCTGGAAGATCGCTTGCCGCCATGGCTCAAGGGCCAAGCGCGCGGCTGGATCACCGCCGAATACGGCATGCTGCCGCGCGCGACGCTCGAGCGCACGCGGCGCGAGGCGTCGGCCGGCAAACAAAACGGCCGCACCGTGGAGATTCAGCGCCTGATCGGCCGCAGCCTGCGTTCGGTGGTCGATCTCAAGGCGCTCGGCGAGCGGCAGATCACCATCGACTGCGACGTGATCCAGGCCGATGGCGGCACCCGCACGGCGTCCATTACCGGCGCCTGGATCGCGCTGTTCGATTGCCTGGCCTGGATGAAAGCGCGATCGATGATCGAAACCGAGGTCTTGCGCGACCATATCGCGGCGATTTCCTGCGGCGTCTGCTCGGGCACAGCCGTGCTCGATCTCGACTATGCCGAGGATTCGCAAGCCGACACCGACGCCAATTTCGTTCTCACCGGCGCGGGCAATATCGTCGAGGTGCAGGCCACCGCGGAGAAGACGCCGTTCTCGGAGGCGCAATTTTCGGCATTGCTTGCGCTGGCGCGCAAGGGTATCGCCAAGCTTGTCGATTTGCAGAAGATGGCGGTGATGTGAAGGGGTTGACCCATCGCCGCATAACGGGTCGCCTCGTGATCGCGACGCATAATCCCGGCAAGCTCGCCGAAATGCGGCAATTGCTTGCGCCCTACGGCATTGACGCCATATCGGCGGGCGAACTGCAGCTGAAAGAACCGGACGAAACCGGAATGACGTTTCGTGACAACGCGCGCATCAAGGTGGAAGCGGCGGTCAAGGCGGCCGGACTGCCCGCTTTTGCCGACGATTCCGGGCTCGCCGTCGATGCGCTTGACGGGGCGCCCGGCATTCATTCCGCGCGCTGGGCCGGGCCCGACCGGAATTTCCGCCGCGCCATGGAAACCATCGAACAAAGACTGCGCGAGCGCGGCGCGAGCGCGCCGGAGCGCCGCCGGGCGCAGTTCGTCTCGGCGCTCTGCGTTGCCTGGCCGGACGGTCATACGGAGCAATTCGAAGCGCGCGTCGCCGGCACGCTGGTTTGGCCGCCGCGCGGCGAAATGGGATTTGGCTACGATCCGATGTTTCTGCCCGACGGCCACGAGCGCACGTTCGGAGAAATGGCGAGCGAGGAAAAACACGGCCTGCCCCCTCATGGCAAAGGCCTATCGCACCGCGCCCGCGCCTTCCTCAAACTCGCGGAGGCGTGCCTTGACGGATGATGAACAGGCCTTCGGCGTCTATATCCATTGGCCGTTTTGCCTGTCGAAATGTCCCTATTGCGATTTCAACAGCCACGTCCGGCGCGAGCCGATCGACGAAGGACGCTTTACGCGCGCCTTTGCCGCCGAGATCGCCGCCACGGCCGCACGCGTGCCCGGCCGCATTGTCTCGACGATCTTTTTCGGCGGCGGCACGCCGTCGCTGATGCAGCCTTCGACTATCGGCGGCGTGCTCGACGCCGTTGCGCGGCATTGGCGGGTCGCACCGGATGCCGAGATTACGCTCGAAGCCAATCCGACGAGCGTCGAGGCGACGCGGTTTCGCGGCTACCGGACAGCCGGCGTCAATCGCGTATCGCTCGGCGTCCAGGCGCTGGACGATCGCGCCCTTGCCGAACTCGGCCGCATGCATTCGGCGCGCGAGGCGCTCGATGCGGTTGCCGTCGCGCGCACGGTGTTCGGCCGCTATTCATTCGACCTGATCTATGCGCGGCCGAACCAAGAGCCGAAGGCGTGGGCGAGCGAGTTGAAATGTGCGCTGGCCGAAGCCGGCGAGCACCTTTCGCTTTACCAATTGACCATCGAACCGGACACGCCGTTCGCTGCGCTTCATGCCGCGGGTAAATTGCGCGTTCCCGATGGGGACACCTCGCGCACGCTCTATGACACGACCCAAGAGATCTGCGCGGCGCACGGGCTGCCGGCTTACGAGATTTCCAATCATGCGCGGCCGGGCGGTGAATGCCGGCACAACCTCGTCTATTGGCGCGCCCATGAATATGCCGGCATTGGGCCGGGGGCCCATGGTCGACTGAATCATGGTCGACTGAATATTGGCCGGCTCGATAGCGACGGCGAACGGCACGCGACGGCGACCGAAAAGCGGCCTGAAGCCTGGTTGAGCCAGGTCGAACAGCAGGGCCATGGGCTTGTCAGCGACGACGTGCTCACCCGCGAGGAACGGTCCGATGAGTTCTTGCTGATGGGCCTGCGGCTCGCCGAGGGCATCGACATCGACCGCTACGCGAAACTGTCCGGCCGGCCGCTCGATCCGGCTCGCATTGCCATGCTGCACGAGCATGGTCTGGTCGAAACCACCGGCGAAGGCCGGCTGCGCGTCACCCTCCCGGGCTTCCCGGTCCTTGATGCGGTTGTCGCCGACCTCGCGGCGTAAGGCGCTCAGAGGCACCCGATTGAGCCATTTATGGCCCTGAAAATTAATAAGCTAGCTTATTATCCAGCGGCCGATCCAGTGAAGCTGTGGGGAGCCGGGGAGACGATCTGGGCTCCCCCCGCGACGACGCGCAGCACCGCGAGGCCGCGCTCGTTGGTGCCATCGGTCTTGAAACGGAACAGCCCGTCGATCCCGGAAAAGCCCGATGGATTGGTGAGCATTTGGGGAGAAAATGCCTGCGCGCCTTGGGTCTTCACCAAGGCGGCGATCAATGCAACCGCGTCATAAGCGAGCGTCGCCGTGCGTACCGGGTCCTGATTGTAACGGGCGCGATAGCGGGTGGCGAAATTCCGGTAGCCGGTGCCATCCGGAGCCGCATACCAGCCGCCGTCAAGCGCCGCCGTCGCATAAATGCGCGGGTCATCCCACAGACCGGTGCCGAGCAGCTGCAGGCGCTTGAGATTGACGCCGTCGGCGACAAGGCCCTGGACCACGTCCGGCACCACGTCGCCGCTATCGGGAATGAATAGGCAGTCGGCGCGCGCCGATGCCTGGGCGATGTTTCGAATCGGCGCCGCCATGGCAGCCTTGTCGTGGGGGTAACGCTCGAGCGCAACGATCTGACTGCCGCTGCGACGCGCCATGGCCTGCTTGAATGCGGCTTCGACCACAGTGCCGTAAGGGTTGTCGGGAATGAGCGCGGCGTAGGAGTGCTTCCCCACCGAAGTGGCATATTGCACGATGCGGTCGACGTCCGATTCCGGCAGAAAACTCAGCAGATACACGCCATTGGAGGCGACATTGGCGTCGGTCGAAAAGGCGATGACCGGCACGTTGCGTGGCCGCGCCACCTGCCCGACGAAGCCGACCGATTGCGAAAACAGCGGCCCGAGAATGATTTGGGCGCCGTCGTCGAGCGACTGCTGGGCGGCGAGCTGCGCCGCCTGGGCGGTCCCGCCATCGTCTTTCACCAGGAGCTGAATGTTCGGATTATTGAATTCGGCAATCGCCATTTCCGCAGCATTGCGCATCGACTGGCCGGCGAGTCCGGCATTGCCGGGAGCCGACAAAGGCAGGATCAGGCCGGCCTTGACTTGGCCGGCGCCGATGGTCGCGCCCGGCGGCACCTGGGAGCTCTGCGGGCCCGGCGTCGTCGATAGATACTGAGAATTTCCGGAGCAGCCCGTCAGCAGCGCGCCTGCCGTAGCAAGCAAGCCCGCAATCGAGCGGCGCCGCGTTGGCATGACCGCCGACCCCTGAACCTGCATTTGCGCGGACACGGCGGTTCTCCCCACGACGCCCCAAGCGTCGATGCAACGCCATTCGGACATATTGGCGGCGAATGGTTAACTAAATGAAAAGGATAGGGAATCTGACGCGGCATGACGCCACAAGGCAGTGGCGCTAGAGTGGCCGCGATGAGCAGCGCATTCCGCAATCCGCAGCACGCCGCAGATGCGCGGAGCTACCTGCTGGGCGGACAGTCCATCGCCGTCGCAAAGCTTGAGCGCGGACTGCATATCGTCGCCACCCCCATCGGCAATCTCGGCGACATCGCGCTACGCGCGCTGGCGGCACTCGCCGGCGCCGACCTGATCGCCTGCGAAGACACGCGCGTCACGCGCAAATTGCTCGACCGCTATGGCATCGCCAGACCGCTCACGCCCTATCACGAGCACAATGCAGCAAAAGCACGGCCTATGCTGTTGCGTCGGCTTGCCCAAGGTGCAGCGATCGCGCTCGTTTCGGATGCCGGCACGCCGCTTATCTCCGACCCTGGATACAAGCTCGTTCGCGCCGCACAGGACGCCGGCCATAGGGTCACCGCGCTGCCCGGGGCGTCGGCGGTGATGGCGGCCTTGACCGTCGCCGGCTTGCCGACCGATCAGTTCCTCTTCGCCGGCTTTCTGCCGCCGAAAGAAACCGCGCGGCGGGCGCGCATTGCCGAGCTTGCCCGCATCCCGGCAACGCTGGTCGTGTTCGAAACAGGACCGCGTCTTGCCGCAACGCTTGCCGACCTCGCCGCCGGACTGGGCCAACGGCGCGAGGCGGCGCTTTGCCGCGAACTCACCAAGCTGCACGAGGAAATCCGGCGTGGCGACCTCGCAACGCTGGCGGACACTTGCGCGGACGAGCCGCCGCGCGGCGAGATCGTTCTGGTCATTGCGCCGCCGCAGGCGAGCCAGCCCATCGGCGCGGCCGAAACGGAAACCATGCTGCGCCAGGCGCTCAAGCGCGTTTCGCTGAAAGATGCCGTCGGCGAAGTCGCGGATGCCACGGGTCTGCCGCGGCGCGAGGTTTATCAGCGCGCGCTGGCGCTGACTAACGAAACCAAGGAAGAAAACCATGGTGCGGCGCGCTGAACCGTTGAAGCCCGCGAAATCGGCGCCGCGGCCGGAGCGGGTCGCGGCGTTTCGACTCGGCCTGTCGGCGGAAAGCCGCGCCGCGATGCTGCTCGTCGCCAAAGCCTATCGGATCGTGGCGCGGCGCTGGAAAACGCCGTTCGGCGAGATCGACATTGTCGCGCGCCGCCGCCGCGCGCTGGTCTTCGTCGAAGTCAAGGCGCGCGCCACAACCGACGACGCCGTCGAAGCCGTGACCGAGCGCGGCAAGCGCCGCATCGTCGGCGCGGCGGAGTTTTGGCTCGCGCAACATTGCGATGACGTCAATGCCGAAATCCGCTTCGACGTCATCCTGGTGGCACCCGGCAAGATACCGCGCCATATTGCCAATGCCTTCGATGCGACACGCTGAGTATGCCTTGCTACGAGCAAAGCCCCGAGTGCGGTGGCAAGGTCTGTGGACTTGCTGTGGGAAATTCCGAAATAATCGAATCGATAGAATCACTTATAAGCACATTGATTCTTAACGGTTTTTCGATTATATTCTGCGTGAAATCTGAAAGTCGGCTCTAACCGAGGAGTAGGATTTCACCGGGGAGAGGTCACAGCCTCTCCCTTTTAATTTTAGAGTTCAACGATTCCGTAAGGTGCTCGTGAAGCAACCTTGCAAAGTATCGGATCGAGACGCAGCAAATAATTTTTTGCTCCTTTTTTCCGCACGTAGGCTGACGGCGCATAACGCTGGTATAGAGCAAACGCCGCGGAATCTGCCGCTTGGATAAAATACGAATGATGAGAATGTCGAATGATTGGATCTTCAGCGACTCGCGTTAGCGGCAATTGCCGATAGCCCCCCGTGAAAATCTGCCGCATGTTTGGTATCGGATTATACACACGCATGCGTCGATAGATTCGCCGCAGGGCGGCTTCGTCTGCGGCATCACAGAAGATAATTCCAATATCGCCAAAAATCATTTTAGGACGAGGAAAATTGCTATAGCGCAACGTATTTTCAAATCGCTGTATCAATGCTTCCCAAGCTCTTTCAAGCGGATTGTAACCAGCTGGCTTTCCTCGTTTATCCACTCTTACATTGATAACATTTAGGAACTTCATGCTCGCCAACTCATCGAGATGCATTCGAATAATTGTAAGTCGATCATTTTTCTTGATGCGCAATAATTTGCCCGGTCGCGAGAGCATAGGACCAGCGTGAATTTCCTCACGCATTTGCATCCCAAATTGCGTTCTCATTCGTTGACGGAAGGAAACTAGCCGGTTCAATGCCTCGTGCCAGCGCAGTTCGTGAACAACTATCCCACTCAAAACGAAATATCTCGTCGGCGAATTGATTAGGCCGGAATCTCCGCTTTCATCCACATACATAAGGTACATAATGGGATTTTGGCTTACGCAACCTCGCGTTGCCAATGGGGCTGCTCTAGGCGACTTGTCAGAATCGACCTCGCCGCGTCAATTTCCCTCTAGCCCACAATGGTATGGCGCGACAGAAAACTTAGATATTCATGTAATCTAGGTGATACGCGAATATCTACGGACGGGGGTTTTTCGTCACCGTGAGCCATGGACGCGCTTCATTTTTGACGCGACCCGCTAATGTGCCTCCCGCTGAATCTCCCGCGCCGCCGTAGCGATCCCGACGGAAATTGCGTAGACAATGCCCGCGAGTCTGAACATGACCCTGAACGTCGCCGTCCAAATGGATCCGATCGAGCGGATCAATATCCGTGGCGATTCCACTTTCGCGCTGCTCCTCGAAGCACAAGCGCGCGGTTTTCCGCTGTCCTATTACACGCCGGACCGGCTCATCCTGCGCGACGGCAAAGTCTCGGCCGGCGTGCAGCCCTTGTCCGTGCGCGATCAGGCCGGCGATCATTTTACGCTCGGCGAGCCGCGTCACGTCGCGCTCGATTCCTTCGACGTCGTGCTGTTGCGCCAGGATCCGCCGTTCGATCTCGCCTATATCACCTCGACGCACATGCTCGAGCGCGTACAGCCGAAGACGCTGGTCGTCAACGATCCGGCTCACGTGCGCAATGCGCCGGAGAAAGTTTTCGTCACCGAATTTCCCGACTTGATGCCGCCGACGCTGGTCACCCGCGATCTCGACGCCATCAAGGCGTTTCGCGTCGAGCACGGCGACATCGTGATGAAGCCGCTCTACGGCAAAGGCGGCGAGGCGGTGTTCCGGCTGGCGCGCGAGGACCTCAATTTCGGTTCGCTCTACGACCTGTTCGCCGCGACGTTTCGCGAGCAGTGGGTGGTGCAGAAATATCTGCCGGCGGTGAAGGAGGGCGACAAACGCATCATCCTGGTCGACGGCGAGTTTGCCGGCGCCATCAATCGCGTGCCGGCGCCCGACGATCTGCGCTCCAACATGGTGCGCGGCGGCATCCCCAAGGCGACCGACTTGACCGCGCGCGAACGCGACATCTGCGCCCGGCTCGCGGCGCCGCTGCGCCAGCGCGGCTTGCTCTTTGTCGGCATCGACGTGATCGGCGGCTTCCTCACCGAGATCAACGTCACCTCGCCGACCGGCATCCGCGCGGTGAAGAATTTCGGCGGCGCCGATATCGCGGCGCTGATCTGGGACAAGATCGAAGCGAAGCGCCGTTAAGTTCAAGCGCGCGCCGGCGCGGGCGAAGCGACCCCGATGCCGGATGCCGAAGATTTCCGCACCGTGAGCACCAGCAGCGCCGCGAACAGGCAGAGCGCGCCCGCGATGAAGAACGCCGGCAGATAGGTCGAATATTCGGTGCGGATGAGGCCGGCGCCGAATGCCGCAGAGGCGGCCCCGATCTGATGGCCGGCGAACACCCAGCCGAACACCATGCCGGCGCGTTCGCGCCCGAACCGGTCGGCGGTGAGTTTTACGGTGGGCGGCACGGTCGCGATCCAATCGAGGCCGTAAAACACCGCGAACAGCGACAGGCCGTAGAAGGTGAAATCGGTGAACGGCAAATAGAGCAACGACAGCCCGCGCAGGCCGTAATACCAGAACAGCAGCCAGCGATTGTCGAAGCGGTCGGACAGCCAGCCGGAGCCGATGGTGCCGATGAAATCGAACGCGCCCATCATGGCGAGCACGCTGGCGGCCGCCGTAGCGGCAAGCCCGTAGTCGTGACACAGCGTGATGAAATGGGTCTGCACCAGACCGTTGGTGCTGCAGCCACAGACGAAGAAGGTGGCGAACAACACCCAGAAGATCGGCACGCGCACGCAATCGCGCAGCACGATCAGCGGCGACATCAGCAGCGACACGAGCCCGACGCCGGCGGGCGGCGGCGGCGACAGCGCGGTTTCGCCGTAGAGCGGCAGATTGAGATCGCTCGGCCGGTCGCGCATGAGGACGAGCACCGCGATCGCGGTAAGCGTCAGCACGCCGGACACGAACACGAGCGCGACGCGCCAGCCGAACCGGGTTGTGAGTTCCGCAATAAGCGGCAGGAACACAAGCTGTCCGGTCGCGGAGCTCGCCGCCAGCATCCCCATCACCAGGCCGCGGCGATGATTGAACCAGCGTGTCGCAACCGTCGCCGCCAACACCATCGCGGTGAGACCGGTGCCGACGCCGACCACGATGCCCCACAGCACGATGAGTTGCCATAATTGCGTCATCGCCAGCGACACCAGCAGACCGCCCGCAATCAGCGCCAGGGCGCAGATGACGACGCGACGAACGCCGAAGCGGTTCATGAACGCGGCGGCGAAGGGGCCGAACAAGCCATAGAGCACAATGCGCAGCGCCAGCGCCGAGGAGATTTGCGCATCGCTCCAGCCGAACTCATGCTCCAGCGGCACGATCAGCACGCCGGGCGTGCCCATGGCCGCGGCGGTGACCAGCATGGTGAGAAAGGTAGCGGCGACGACGACCCAGCCATAGTGAATGTTGCGGCGGGCAAGCGACGCGGCCAGTGCTGTGGAGGACATGTGCTGGTATTCCCGTGAATTAACGACGGCAAGCATCGTCGTTATGTAGTGATGTCGGGCCGAGCGCCACCGGGAACTCTGTTCATGAATTGTTCTTGCAACCTCTACGGGAATATGGACTTGACAAACCCTACCGGCCCTGATTCAATACGGAAATAGCGAATATATAAGGGTTTCTACAATGTCTGTACTCGATAAAAAGCACTTTAAAACCGAGGCGGCGGCCTTTCGGTATCTCGAAAATCTCCTTTGGGCCGAAGGGGTTGTATGTCCTCATTGTGGGAGTGTTGGTTCGGCGGGTCGTCTTAAGGGTGTAAAGGACAAGAAAGGCCGTGTCCGGGCCGGTCTTTGGAAATGCTACGCCAAGGAATGCCGTAAGCAGTTCCGCGTTACTGTGGGAACCGTCTTTGAATCCATGCTCATTCCGCTGCACAAGGCGCTACAGGCGGTTCACCTCCTTTGCTCTAGCAAAAAGGGCATCAGCGCCCATCAACTCAGCCGGACACTAGAACTCGATTACAAGTCGGCATGGTTTTTGGCCCATCGTATCCGCGAAGCAATGCGAGACGGCACACTGGCTCCAATGGGCGGCAGCGGCCAAACTGTTGAGGCTGATGAGACATACATCGGCCGTTTGGAAGGCGTCCCCAAGCAGCGCGGCGGTGGCGCTCACAAGAACGTCGTTCTGACCCTCGTGGAACGAGGCGGCTCGGCCCGCAGCTTTCATGTCGATGGCACCAGCATTGCCGACATCGTGCCCGTCGTCCGCCAGAACGTGCGCCGCGAAAGCCATTTCATGACGGATGAAGCCCAACACTATAAGGCGTTGGGCCGCGAGTTTGAATCGCATGGCCGCGTCGAACATACCGCTGAGGAATACGTTCGCTATCCGCAAGATGATAGCCCGATCATCCACAGCAACACGGTCGAAAATTACTATTCGATCTTCAAGCGCGGCATGAAAGGCGTCTACCAGCATTGCAAAGAGAAACATCTGCATCGGTACTTAGCCGAGTTCGATTTTCGGTATTCAAACCGTGTACGTCTCGGCATTGACGATGAAAATCGCGCCGCGCGCGCCCTGAAGGGCATCGCTGGCAAGCGCCTCACATATCGAAGAACTGACGAAACCGCGGCCGTTTAAGGCGCAAGCACGGAGTTTTGTAAAATGGCGAAAGCGATACGCAAAAAAGCAAAAGAACGACGTCCGTTAGTGAAGATCAGCAATGGGTGGCGCGGCGCGTTTAAACGCGGAGATACCGTCACCCTGATGCGGCGGGGGCACCGGACAGAATTGGTGGTAAACCGAGTTCTGGTCGCAACGCCGTAACAACCTGCGTTCCTGCTCCACTTGTGGGGTGAAGCAAACAGATAATGAGTTCGCGTTCATTCAACGCAATCAAATGGTGGGATAAAAGGTCCGCGATTTTCTGCACTTGGCCGATGATCTCAGGAACATTAATGGTCAAGTCCAACGGCGCAGATGCAGACAATAAACGTTTGAGGCTTCCGCGATGCAGGTGTTTATGAGTAGCACCATACATCTTGATAAGTGCCTCTTTTGGCAGCGGCGAAGGATTCACGGCTTCAAGATCATGATGCTGAGTGGTTGCGGAAAGTTTTGTGACCGATTTTTCCCGCATCATTATTGGATAAAAATGCGGACGCAGGCGTTCCAATTTGTCCAGTATTTCATCAGCGGAATAGGACCGTCCGATTTTATGTGCCTGAAGCGCAGCTATATCGCCGTGGGCAAGCAAACAGGCAAGAGCGACCAGTTCGCACAGAATGCGCAACTGAAGATACAGAAATTCTCGCACGAATGGGGCGCCCATGCCGGTGCGGCCATTGGCAGCGTGGTTGATAGTGGCAAAACGGGCTTTAACCTCTTCCATCAAATCGGCATAAAGCATCAATTGCTTTTGCTTGGGGAATGCCATGACTGACTCCGATCAAACTAAAAAAGGTGCGAAAAAGTCTCAAATCGAGAAATTCCGCGACAAGGCGCGCGAACTGGAATGCGACGACGATGAAGGTCGTTTCAAGGAAAAATTGAAAACGGTAGCATCAAAGCGAAATAACATGACAGAACCTCGCAAATAGGACCACATCATGCGCTCATGGCTTGCTGCGCGGCTCATTCCGATTTTTGATCGCATCACTTACTGGCTTCTAGCCAACCAAAAGCCAGCGGTTATTTCGGATTGTGATCCGCGTACACGATTAATCGCCAGCGAATAGGCCCCTGCTGCGGAGTATGTTGATGATCGGTTTGCGGGGGCAGGATATGCCCATGAGCAATGCCAATCTCTTTGTGGCACCCCATGCAGCGATAAATGCCGGCCCATGGCGCGGCGACGCCTGGCGCGTGATCTTGGTCAAAAGCTGTATTCACCACATGTGCCAGAAAGGCCGTTTCCTGATACGTGGCCACGATGAATCTCCTAGTTGTAAACGCCTACATCGTTTCAACTGGAGCGATTCTATAGGGTTTGTCAAATCCACAATCCCCAACCTCTACGCGTTTCGGCTAGTCTGCCTTTAGGACAGGGGCTGACATGGTCCAGCGCGTCTCCACGGTTGCGTTCGAGGGCATCGAGGTGCGGCCCGTCGACGTCCAGGTCCAGGTGGCGCCAGGCATGCCGGCTTTCACTATCGTCGGCCTGCCTGACAAGGCGGTCTCCGAGGCCCGCGAGCGCGTCCGCTCGGCCCTGATCGCCTCCGGGCTTGCCTTGCCGGCGCGCCGCATCACCATCAATCTCGCGCCCGCAGATCTGCCCAAGGAAGGCAGCCACTACGATCTGCCGATCGCGCTCGGCTTGATGGCGGCGATCGGCGCGATACCGCACGATGCGCTGGCGGGCTTTACGGTCTTGGGCGAGCTCGGGCTGGACGGTTCGATTGCCGCCATCGCCGGCGTCTTGCCCGCCGCCATCGGCGCCAATGCGCGCGGCGAAGGCCTGATGTGCCCGGCCGCGTGCGGCCCGGAAGCGGCCTGGGCGAGCCCCGAAATCGAGATCGTCGCGGCCTCCTCGCTCATCCAGCTCGCCAATCATTTCAAAGGCACGCAGGTGCTGTCGCGGCCGCAGCCGAAAATCCTCGAAGTGGACGGTCCGGCGCTCGATCTCGCCGATATCAAGGGTCAGGAAAGCGCCAAGCGCGCGCTCGAAGTCGCCGCGGCCGGCGGCCACAATCTGCTCATGGTCGGGCCGCCCGGCGCCGGCAAATCGATGCTGGCGGCACGGCTGCCCTCGATCCTGCCGCCGCTGGCGCCGTCCGAGCTGCTCGAAGTCTCCATGGTCGCTTCCGTCGCCGGCGAGATCGAGGGTGGCGCGCTGACCAACCGGCGGCCGTTCCGCGCGCCGCACCACTCCGCCAGCATGCCGGCGCTGGTCGGCGGCGGATTGCACGCGCGGCCGGGCGAAATCTCGCTGGCGCATCATGGCGTGCTGTTCCTCGACGAGCTGCCGGAATTCCAAGCGCAGGCGCTCGACTCGCTGCGCCAGCCGTTGGAGAGCGGCGAGGTTTCGATCGCGCGGGTCAATCACCGCGTCACTTATCCGGCGCGCTTCATGCTGGTTGCGGCGATGAATCCGTGCCGCTGCGGCCGCGCCGACGAGCCCGGCTTCGCCTGCCGCCGCGGGCCCAATACGCGCTGCTCCGCCGATTACCAGGCGCGCATTTCCGGTCCGCTGCTCGACCGCATCGACCTGCATATCGAAGTGCCGGCGGTGACCGCCGCCGACCTCATCCTGCCGCCGCCGACCGAAGGCAGCCGCGAAGTCGCCGACCGCGTTGCAGCGGCCCGCGAGCGGCAGGCGGCGCGCTATGCCGCGGTCGGTCTGCCGCATATCCGCAGCAATGCCGCGGTGTCAGGCGCGGTGCTGGAAGACGTAGCGCGGCCGGATGCAAGCGGGCTGGTGCTGCTGCGCGAAGCCGCCGATGCGATGCGGCTCTCGGCACGCGGTTACCACCGCGTGCTGCGCGTCGCCCGCACGCTCGCCGATCTCGACGGCGTCGACAAAGTCGGCCGCGTGCATTTGGCGGAAGCTTTGTCCTATCGCGCGCTGGCGGACGAAGTCAGGCGGGCTGCCTAGAGCACGATCCCGAAAGCTCGTGCGCAAATGGCATCCGGCTTATCCCGTTCCGTTGCCGTTAACCCCGCCGCGCATGCCGATGGCGGACAAGAATTCCTGCCGCGTTTCGGCATGATCGCGAAACACGCCCAGCATGCGGCTCGTCACCATGGTGACGCCCGGCTTGTGCACGCCGCGCGTCGTCATGCACTGATGCGTCGCTTCGGTGACCACGGCGACGCCATGCGGCTTGAGCACGGTATCGAGACAGGACGCGATCTCCGCCGTCATCTTTTCCTGAATTTGCAAGCGCCGGGAAAAAACTTCGACCAGCCGCGCCAATTTGGAAATGCCGACGACGCGATTGCGCGGTAGATAGCCGATATGCACACGGCCGATGATCGGCGCGAGATGGTGCTCGCAATGCGACTCGAAGCGGATATCGCGCAGCACCACGACTTCGTCGTAGCCGCCGGTTTCTTCGAAGGTGCGCTTGAGGTATTCGCGGGGATCCGCACCGTAGCCGGAAAACCATTCCTCGTAAGCGCGCACCACCCGCGCCGGCGTAGCGAGTAGCCCCTCACGGTCCGGATTGTCGCCCGACCAGCGGATCAGCGTGCGCACCGCGGCCTCGGCCTCCGCGCGTGACGGACGCGCGGAACTCGCGCCGGCAGATTTCGCGCGCGAACGTTTGGAATTCACAACTTTGTCCATTCGATTTCTCCGGCCGGGCTTTGGTTCGGCGCGCCAAGCATTGCGCCCCAAGGGGGATCGAGGCCGGCGCATGTTAACAAAGCATCAACCCTTCCTCCAATCGCATCCGGCAGCGTCGCTGCCGCCGCTGCCGGCGCAAGCAATATGCAAGGTTTCCTGGGCCAAAGTCCCCTCACCACACCGCTAAATCAAGGCCCACGCCGGCTGCCAAAGCGAGGCGCGCCGTGCCGAGCCGGACAGGGACCATGCGGGATCGCGCCAATATCGGAAGACCCGCGATCTTCACCCGACGCGTCCTATCGCTCGTCGTGCGCGCCTTTGTCATCACCTCGATGTCGTTTGCGATCGCCTTCGGTTTTCTGTCGGGGGCAACGGCCCCTGGCGCGCACTACGATCCGAATTCGTTCGCCATCGGCGTCGCGGCTCTGTTCGGGGCGTCATGCGGCGCCATGGGCATTTTGCTGTCGCGCATCCGCCAGATGAAGGCCGAATTGCGCGGGCTCGAGGCGCGTCTCGATGAAGCGGAAGACCGCCATTGGGAGTTCAAGGAAGCGCAGGAGCGCGCCAAGAGCTTTTTCGAGGCGCAGGGCGACGTCATCGTCCGCCGCGACGGCAATGGCGCGATCACATACGCCAATGATGTATTCTGCGCGCTCGCCGGGCGACCCCGCGAGGCCCTGATAGGCACCGGCTTCGCGCTCGCCGTGGAGGCGCAAGGCGAGACTACGCTGTTTCCGGACGGCACGCGGGCGCACGACCAAAAAGTCGCCACGACCGACGGTGCGCGGTGGATCGCATGGCGCGAAGTCACCGTGCGCTCCGATACCGGCAGTGAGATGCAAAGCGTCGGCCGCGACGTGACCGACCGCGTCATCGCCGAACGCGCGCTGGGCGACGCCCGCGACCAGGCGGAAGCCGCCAACCGCGCCAAGTCGCGCTTTTTGGCGATGGTTTCGCATGAAATTCGCACCCCGCTTAACGGCATACTCGGCATGGCCGACCTGCTCGGCGACACGCCGCTGGCGCCCGAGCAGGCAACCTACCTCACGGCGATGAAAAAGTCCGGCGGAACGCTGGTGTCGTTCATCGAGGAGCTGCTCGATTTGGCGAAGATCGAGGCCGGCCGGCTCGATCTCGCGCCGCGGCCCTTCGCGCTCGCCGCCTTTGTCGAAGAGGCGGTCGAACTCTTAGGACCGCGCGCGCAGGCCAAGGGTCTCGAAATCTGCGGTTACGTCGATGAACGATTGCCCTCGCGCGTCGTCGGCGACGCGGCGCGGCTGCGCCAAGTGATCTTCAACCTCGTCGGCAATGCGATCAAATTCACCGAGACGGGCGGCGTTTCGATCATCGTCGAGCCGGGCGCGCAGCCCGATGAAATCGTCATCGCCGTGCGCGACACCGGCATCGGCATTGCGCCCGCAGATCAGACGCGCGTATTCCTCGAATTCGAACAAGCCGACGTCGGCTCGACGCGCAAATTCGACGGCATCGGTCTTGGTCTCACCATTTCCAAGCGCATTGTCGAGCGCATGGGCGGCGCCATCGCCATCGCCAGCGCGCAAGATCGGGGTTCGACATTTCGCGTCACCGTTCCGCTGCCCAACGCCGGCGACGCGGATGAGCGCCCGATGGCAGTCCCCGACCTCGCCGGCAACGACATTCTCATCGTCGCGCCAGCCGCGGTCGAGGCGTCATTGCTGGCGCGGCGTCTGCAGCGCTGGGGCGCGCATACGACGATCGTTCCCGATGAGGCGGTCGCCGCGGCGCTGCTGCCCGAGCAGCCGTGGAGTGCGGTTCTGGTCGACCACGCGCTCGGTAGCGTCGCCTGTGCGGTATTGGCGCGCATGACGACGGCGATCCCACGGCGGATCGTGCTGGTCACGCCGGCCATGCGCACCGAACTCGCAGGCCTCAAGGAAGCGGGCTTCACCGGCTATTTGATCAAGCCGGTGCGCGCAGTCTCGCTCGCGGCGCGCTTTGCGGCCGACGATGCCTTCGATCATGGCGCCGCCGTCGAGCCCGCCGAACTCCCTGGTCCCACGCCCGCTACCGGCGGCCTCTCGGTCCTCGTCGCCGAGGATAACGAGATCAATGCGCTCCTCGTCCGCGCACTTCTGGTCAAGCTTGGCCACCGTCCGACCATGGCCGGCAGCGGCAGCGCCGCCATCGAGTGCTGGCTGGCCGCGCGAGCCGCCGACGCACCGTTCGATCGCGTGCTGATGGATCTGCATATGCCCGGCATGGACGGTCTTGAAGCCACCCGCCGGATCCGTTCGTTCGAAGCCGAGGACAATAGCCCGCGCGCGCGGATCATCGCACTGACGGCAAATGCATCGGTCGAAGACCGCGAGGCCAGCTTCGCCGCCGGCATGGATGGCTTTTTGGTCAAGCCGCTCGACCGCGAACGGCTTGCCGCCGCGCTCGCGGCATCGGATGCCGCCGCGGCCGCAGCGTAGCGTTTATTTGCACGCGATCTTTTCCGGCCTTGCTTCGCCCGCCGAAGCGGGCTTCGCGAAGGCGGGAAACCGATTCCCATCCCCGGACCAAATTCGACGGTGGCATTTTTCCGGATGGGGCTTTACAGCCGGCGCAGCGCCACTTGTTCGACCTGGTGGCTTTCGCTTTTCGTCAGAATGAGATCGGCGCGCGGTCGGGTCGGCACGATGTTTTCGCGCAAATTGACGAGATTGATCCGCTCCCAGATCGCCGTCGCGGTGGCGACCGCCTCGTCGTCGGATAGCCTCGCATAGCGGTGAAAATAGGATCTTGGATCGGCGAAGGCGGTGCCGCGAAGCGTCAGGAACCGGCTAACATACCATGCCAGCAGCACGTCCTCGTCGGCGTCGAGATAGATCGAGAAATCGAAAAAATCCGAAACGAACGGAACCGCCTTGCCGTCCTTGGGCAGGCGCCCGGCCTGCAGCACATTGAGCCCCTCGACGATCAAGATTTCCGGCCGGTCGATCTCGATCCATTGATTGGGAATCACGTCGTAGATGAGATGCGAATAGACCGGCGCGCGCACCGGGCGCCGTCCGGCTTTGATGTCGGACAGAAAGCGCAACAGCGCCGGCAGGTCATAGCTCTCCGGAAAACCCTTTTTCTCCATCAGAGCTTCGCGCTCGAGCACCGCATTGGGGTAGAGGAAGCCGTCGGTGGTGATGAGATCGACCTTGGGCACATTCGGCCAGCGCGCCAGCAAGGCCTGCAGCACGCGCGCCGTGGTCGATTTGCCGACCGCGACCGAGCCGCCGACGCCGATAATGTAGGGCATCTTGGCGTCTTCGGTGGCGAGGAAGCCCTGCTGCGCGCGAAACAAATTTTGCGTCGCGGCCACGTAGAGCGAGAGCAGCCGCGACAGCGGCAGATAAATTTCCGCGACCTCCGACATGTCGAGCCGATCGTGCATGGAGCGCAACCGGGTGACTTCGGCCGGATCGAGCGTCATCGGCGTGTCGTCGCGCAGCTTGGCCCATTCGCCGCGCGAGAATACGCGATAGGGCGACAGATCCGCTTCGGTGCGTTGCTCCATTCGGTTGGACCTTATCCGCCCTTGCGCGCGGCCTTCTCGTCGAGGCCTGACTGGCGGGTGCGCGCGCCAAGCTCGGCTTCAACCTCGTCAAGGGTAATGCCACGGGCATGGAGAACGACCAACAGGTGATAGAGCACGTCGGCGGCCTCCTCGATCATGCGGTCCTTATCCTCGCCGACCGCCGCGATGGCCGCCTCGATAGCTTCCTCGCCGAGTTTCTTGGCGCAATGGTTGACGCCGCGGTCGAGCAATTTACGGGTATAGGAAACCTCCGCGCTCTCCCCCGCGCGGCTTCTCACCCGCTGTTCAAGGTCATGAAGTGTGAACGTCGGCATGGCTCAATCCTTATCATCTCTGCCGGAAATATTCTCTAGTCGTTCAAGCAGCCGGATCACGGGTCGAGCCGCATCGGCAAGCCGGCGCGGGCCATGTATTCCTTCGCCTGACGCACGGAATATTCGCCAAAATGGAAAATCGAAGCGGCGAGCACGGCGGTGGCGTGGCCGTCGCGAATCCCGGCAACGAGGTGATCGAGATTGCCGACGCCGCCCGAGGCGATGACCGGCACCGATACCGCGTCGGCGACGGCGCGGGTCAACGCGATATCGAAGCCTTGCCGGGTGCCGTCGCGATCCATCGAGGTGAGCAGAATTTCGCCGGCGCCGAGCGCCGTCACTTCGCGCGCATAGCCGACGGCGTCGATTCCGGTGGGATGGCGGCCGCCATGGGTGAAGATTTCCCAGCGCTCCAGCGCGGCCGATTGCGATACCTTCTTGGCGTCGATCGCAACCACGATGCATTGATCGCCGAATTTCTCCGCCGCCTCTTGCACGAATTCGCGCCGCGACACCGCCGCGGTATTGATCGAGACTTTGTCGGCGCCGGATGCCAAGAGCGCGCGGATGTCCTCGATGGTACGCACGCCGCCGCCGACGGTGAGCGGCATGAAACAAGCCTCCGCGGTGCGGCGAACGACGTCGAGCATGATGCCGCGATTCTCATGGCTTGCGGTAATGTCGAGGAACGTGAGCTCATCGGCGCCCGCCTCGTCATAGGCGATGGCCGCGGCGACCGGATCGCCGGCATCGCGCAGGTTAATGAAATTGATGCCTTTGACGACGCGGCCGTCCTTGACGTCGAGGCAGGGAATGACGCGGACCTTGAACATGTCACGCCGTCGCCTGCGCGGTGCGCAACAAGGCAAGCGCTGCCGCGGCGTCGAGCCGGCCGTCATAGAGCGCGCGGCCGACGATGGCGCCTTGCAGTTTTTGCGCGCGCGGTTGCAGCAAAGCGCGTACGTCGTCGAGCGAGGCCAGCCCGCCCGAAGCGATGACCGGAATCGAAATCCGGTCGGCAAGCGCAATCGTCGCATCGAGATCGAGGCCCTTGAGCATGCCGTCGCGCGCTACGTCGGTATAGATAATGGCGGCGACGCCGGCGTCTTCGAAACGGTGCGCGATATCGAGCGCCGAAAGCTCCGAGGTCGCCGCCCAGCCCTCGACCGCCACCTTGCCGTCGCGCGCATCGAGCCCGACGGCGACGCGCCTGGGATGAGCGCGTGCCGCCGCCTTGACCAGCGCCGGATCGCGCACCGCCGCGGTGCCGATGATGACGCGCGCGATGCCCTTGCCAAGCCACGCTTCGATCGTCGCGCGATCGCGAATGCCGCCGCCGAGCTGCACCGGAATTTTCACCGCGGCGAGAATACGCTCCACCGCCACGGCGTTCATCGGCTTGCCTGCGAACGCGCCGTCGAGATCGACAATGTGGAGATATTCGAAACCCTGGCGTTCGAACGCCTGCGCCGGCGCCGCCGGATCGCGGTTGAACACCGTTGCCCGCGCCATATCGCCCTGCCGCAGCCGCACGGCTTCGCCGTTCTTCAAATCGATGGCGGGAAAAAGAATCACGGCTTCCACTTCAAGAAATTCGCGATCAGCGCGAGACCGAGCTTTTGGCTTTTCTCGGGATGAAACTGCGTACCGACGATATTGTCGCGCCCGACGACCGCGGTCACGGGCCCGCCATAATCGGCGGTCGCGACCAGATCGGCGTGTTGCGCCGGATTGAGTTGATAAGAGTGCACGAAGTAGGCGTGCAGACCCTGCGGTCCGAGCGCCAGCCCGTCGAGCAGCTTGTGCGAGCGCGCCACGTTGAGCGTGTTCCAGCCCATATGCGGAATTTTCAGATTCGTATCGCTCGGCGCGATCCGATCGACCTCGCCGGCGATCCAGCCGAGGCCTTCCGTTACTTGGTATTCACGCCCACGCTCGGCGAGAAGCTGCATGCCGACGCAAATGCCGAAGAACGGCCGCCCCTTGCGGCGGACCGCGTCCTCGAGCGCCTCGACCATTCCCGCAATCGCGTCGAGCCCGCGCCGGCAATCGGCAAAGGCGCCGACCCCGGGCAGCACCACACGGTCGGCGCGCGCCACCATAGCCGGATCATGAGTGACGATAATCGGCTGATCCAAGCCGGTTGCACGCGCCGCGCGCTCGAACGCCTTCGCGGCCGAATGCAGGTTGCCGGAACCGTAATCGACGATAGCGACGCTCACCGCTGCGCTCCGGGCTCGGGGAAAAGGCCAATAACGCCGGATGTTTCGGACATGCTCGCAGCGGATTGCGCCGGCGGCAAGAACGGGTTCGGCGGCGCGCCGCCGCGAGCAGCTGCATTGCGGACCCAGACGTCGAAAAAGCGCCGTTCGGCATCTTCGAGATCGTCGCCACTGATGACACCGATATTTCTCCAGCGCCGGCGTCGGAGCGTAAAGCGCCGCAGAGTGCTGGCCTCGAACCCGACCAACAGCGAGATCAGAATGCCAACAAGTACGATTGGCAAAACCGAGGCGCCGACGCGCAGCAAGGCTGCGTCAAGACCCGCAGTAACGACAAGGTAGATCGCGAGCACCAACCAGAGCCGGTGGCGCAACATCCAAACCGGCGTTAGCAAGAACGCCCACCAGTAAAATCCATCGCGCACAAAGCTGAAGCGCTCGGGCTCTGCCAATACGGCGTCAACCCGCAGCGGCGGTTCATGGACGGTATAAACGGACATAAACTTCGTCTTTCAGGGGCTCTGTCTTTTAGAGCCAGAGCGAGATGACCTTTCTTCGAACCGTCATTCCGCTTTAGCTATTTGTTGGAGCGTGTCCTTTTCGCAAAACCGGTTTCCACTTTTGCGGGACATGCTCTAGCCGCCGAGCGAGCCTTTGGTCGACGGCACCTCATTCGCGGCCTGCGGATCGATAGCGATGGCTGCACGCAGCGCCCGTGCCAACCCCTTGAAGCAGGATTCGGCAATATGATGGTCGTTGCTGCCGTAGAGCGTGGCGACATGCAGCGTTACCGCGGCATTCACCGCGAAAGCCTGAAACCATTCCTGAATGAGTTCGGTGTCGAACGGCCCGATCTTGGCGCGGACGAACTCCACCTTGAACACCAGAAACGGCCGGCCGGATATATCGATCGCCACGCGGGTGAGCGCCTCATCCATCGGCACATGCACGTCGGCATAGCGGGTGATGCCCTTCATGTCGCCGAGCGCCTGCTTGAGCGCCTGGCCGAGCGCGATACCCACGTCCTCGGTCGTGTGGTGATGATCGATGTGCAGATCGCCCTTGGCCTTGACGCTGATATCGATGCGCGAATGCCGCGCCAAGAGATCGAGCATGTGATCGAGAAAGCCGATGCCGGTGGCAATCGACGCGCGGCCCTCGCCGTCGAGATCGATCGCGACCTCGACGTCGGTTTCCTTGGTAGTCCGTTTCACCGATGACTTACGCATTTTGCGCCTTGCGCCTTGCGCTCTCCGCACCTGTAATCGCGGGCTTTTTATCAGGGCTTGGCCCGACCCGCCACTGCGGACTCTGGATTTGCATTGCTGGCGTCCAACTCCTAAATCTCCAGTTACACAAGGATTTTCCTCCGCATGTCCCCACCCGAAACCGGCCAAGCGGCCTATTGGCACGGCACCACCATCCTGACCGTCCGCAAGGGTGGACTGGTCGCCGTCGGCGGCGACGGCCAGGTCTCCATTGGCCAGACCATCGTCAAGGCCAATGCCAAGAAGGTGCGCCGGCTCGGCGGCGGCGCCGTTATCGGCGGCTTTGCCGGGGCCACTGCCGATGCCTTTACCCTGTTCGAGCGGCTGGAATCCAAACTCGAACAATACCCTGGCCAGCTCACGCGCGCCGCCGTCGAGCTGGCCAAGGATTGGCGCACCGACCGTTTTCTGCGGCGCCTGGAAGCCATGATGATCGTTGCCGACAAGGACGTATCGCTCGTGCTCACCGGCACCGGAGACGTGCTGGAGCCCGAAGCCGGGATCGTCGGCATCGGCTCCGGCGGCAATTACGCGCTCGCCGCCGCGCGCGCGCTTGCCGACGGGCCGCTCGATGCCGAGGCGATCGTGCGCCGCGCCCTCGACATCGCCGCCGAAATCTGCGTCTACACCAACCGCAATGTCACAGTTGAAACGTTGCAAGCGTGACCGACTTTTCCCCCCGCGAAATCGTCTCCGAGCTCGACCGCTTCATCGTCGGGCAGAACGACGCCAAGCGCGCGGTCGCGATCGCGCTGCGCAACCGCTGGCGCCGTTTGCAGCTTGACGACCGGCTGCGCGAGGAAGTGATGCCGAAGAACATTCTGATGATCGGGCCGACCGGCGTCGGCAAGACCGAGATTTCGCGGCGGCTTGCGAAACTTGCGGGTGCGCCCTTTCTCAAAGTCGAAGCGACTAAATTCACCGAGGTCGGCTATGTCGGCCGCGACGTCGAGCAGATCGTGCGCGACCTGGTCGAGGTCGCCATTGCCTTGACGCGTGAAAGAAAACGCAAGGACGTCCGGGCGCGCGCGCAACAGACCGCCGAAGATCGCGTACTGGATGCACTGGTGGGCGCCAATGCCAGCGCGTCGACCAAGGAAGCGTTCCGCAAGAAGCTGCGCGCCGGCGAGCTCAATGACAAGGAGATCGAGATCGAAGTGCAGGCTGCGGGCGGCGGCATGCCGCTGTTCGACATTCCCGGCATGCCGGGCGCGCAGATGGGCGCGATTTCGATCGGCGACATATTCGGCAAGCTCGGTGGCGGCCGCACCAAGACGCGCCGTGTCACGGTGCAGGATTCCCATGACATCCTGATCAACGAGGAATCCGACAAGCTGCTCGATACCGATCAACTGACTCAGGAGGCGATCAGGGTGGTCGAAAACAACGGCATCGTCTTCCTCGACGAGATCGACAAGATCTGCGTGCGCGAAGGCCGTGTCGGCGCCGACGTATCGCGCGAGGGCGTGCAACGCGATCTGTTGCCGTTGATCGAAGGCACTACCGTCGCCACCAAGCATGGCGCGGTCAAGACCGACCATATCCTGTTCATCGCCTCGGGAGCGTTCCATATATCGAAGCCGTCTGATTTGTTGCCCGAACTGCAGGGCCGGTTGCCGATCCGCGTCGAGCTCAAGCCGCTCACGCGCGACGATATGCGACGCATCCTCACCGAACCCGAAGCCTCGCTGATCAAGCAATACATCGCCTTGATGGCCACCGAAGGCGTGACGCTGGAATTCGCAGAGGACGCCATCGATGCAGTTGCCGATATCGCGGTGGCGGTGAACTCGAGCGTGGAAAATATCGGTGCCCGGCGCTTGCAAACGGTGATGGAACGCGTGCTCGACGAAGTGTCATTCGGCGCCCCCGACCGTTCCGGCGAGACGGTGAAAATCGACGCCGCCTACGTGCACAAGCATGTCGGCGACCTCGCCAAGAATGCGGATTTAAGCCGGTTTATCCTCTAACTGCACCCACCTCCGCGCGGTCATTGTGACGCGTTGCACGCGCATGGCGCGTGCCGGCATTTGCCGCTAATCTTGGCGTTCCAGCCGGGGGTAGCCATGCTCACGCGTCGCCGTGTGATTGCGCTTTCTGCCGCGTCGGCAGTCGCGCCGTATTTATCCGCGCGAGCGCAGCCGAGCGCTTGGCCCAATCGAACCGTTCGTTTGATCGTGCCGCTCGCTGCCGGTGGACCGACCGACACCGTGGCGCGCGTGCTCGCCGATCAACTGTCGAAGCTCTGGGGCCAGCAGGTCGTGGTCGAGAACAAGCCCGGCGCCGGCACCAATGTCGCCAACGAATTCGTCGCACGTTCGGAGCCCGATGGCTACACGGCGCTCTACGCGACGTCGTCGCTGGCGACAAATGTCGGCCTTTACCGTTCACTGAGTTACAATCCGGCGACCGACCTCGACCCGGTGTCGCTCGTCGCCAAGTTTCCATTCTTCATGTTCGTGCCGAATTCCTCGCCGGCAAAATCGATCATGGAGTTCATCGCCGACGCCAAAGCGCATCCCGGTAAGCGGATCATGGCGTCGCCCGGCACCGGCAGTGCGCCGCAGCTCGCCGAAGCGCTGTTCATGCAAATGGCCGGCATCAAGATGACGCATGTGCCGTATCACGGCGCGGCGCCGGCCTTCGTCGATCTCATTCCGGGTCGCGTCGACTGCTATTTCGGCAGCGGCGAATTGCTCACTTATTCGCGGTCGGGCCAAGTGCGAGCGCTGGCGACAACGGGCGCCAAACGATCCGCGGCGGAGCCGGAATTGCCCACCGTCGCCGAGGCCGGCGTTCCCGGTTACGCGGTCGATTCATGGCAGGGCGTTTTCCTGCCGGCCAAAACGCCGTCGGACATCATCAACAAAATGAGCGCGGACATTACTGCGGCGCTGGCCGTCCCCGCGATCGAAGACAAGCTGGCGCGCACCGCCTATGCGGCACACGGCTCGTCCCCGGACGACCTTCGCAAATGGCTGGAGGCGGACACCGCGAAATGGAGCGCGGTGATAAGAACGGCCGGCATCAAGATCGATTAATTTTTCGCGGGCTCTTGTTTGATCTCGCGGATCAACGCCATCCATTTCTCGACCTGGACGAGGACTCGCGTATCGGCGGCGCTGCCTCGCGTCGCAGCGGACTTCATCGGCGCGGCGAGATTGTCGGACATGAACACTCCTGCAAACCGCGGCGCTGCGTCGCCGATGCCGTTTCTCGCAAATGAAATTGACCAATTCTTGCAGCTTGTGTGGCTTTCCAAGCGTTAAGGTTAAGGAGTGAATGCTGGCGCGTGATGTTTTGCTCTACCGCGCGCGCCGCAAGCGCACGTAAATCGCGCCCTGCCCGCCATGGCCGACATGCGCTTCGTCGAAGCCGACGACGAAGTGGCGGAATTCCGGCAGCGCCAGCCACATTGGCACGTGCCGCCGCAGCACACCGCGCTCGCCGAGATCGTCTGCGCCCTTGCTGCCCCGTTTGCCGCCGCCTTTGCCGGTCACGACCAGCGCCACCTTGGCTTCGGCCGCCTGGGCCTGGCGCAGAAAGCGAAGCAGCGCGGCATGCGCTTGCCGCTGCGTCATGCCATGCAGATCAATGCGGGCGTCAATGGCATCGCGGCCGCGCGCGATGCGTTGCTTGAGCCGGCGGTCGAATGGCGCGAGCGGCAGCGATTTGGCCGCGGGCGCCGGCGCATGCGGCGTCGGGCTTTGCGGTGCGCCGCGCGATTGCTTGCGCTCTTGGTCGCCCGGACCGGCGGCAATCGGCTTGGGCGTTGTTTTTACCGACCGTAGCGGCTTGATCGAGCGCGCAATGCCGGCCCACAGCGCGTGTTCCTCATCGCTCAAATTGCGGCGCCGGCTCATTTTTTCCGCCGCGATTTGCCACTCGCTTGGGACGTAACGACAGACGCGGGACTAACTGCGGCGGTAGGTTTCGCCGACGGCGGCGCATCGTCCGCGGGGGAATCGACTGCCGTCGGATCGACCATGGTGCTGAAACTCAAGCTGAAAGCGCTTGGGCGTTCCGGCGGCAACGGCATGTCGCGTCCCGCCTCGACTGGGTCGAGTTGGCGCGGAATGAGCATGGTGAACGCGCCGGTGTTCTTGATGCGGCCGGCAATGTGCGCCGCTTCGTCACCGGCGCCGAAATAGATGTCGGCGCGCGCCGGTCCGACGATGGCGGAGCCTGTATCCTGCGCGATGACGAGGCGGTCGAATTTTGTTTCCGCCTTTTGGTTGGCAATCGGCAAGTCGGCCTCGATGAAAAACGGCGTGCCGTAGGCGTGCAGGGAGCGATCGATCGCGATCGATCGCCCGGGCATGAGCTCCACACCCTCGCCACCGACCGCTTCATCTTCGGTGGCGAGATCGGTAATGCGGAAGAATACGTAGGATTTGTTTTCGCGCCGCACCGCTTTGGCTTGATCCGGATTGGCCTCCATCCAAGCGCGGATGCTCTGCATCGACACCTGATCCTTGGTCATGATCTTGTCGTCGATCAGGATGCGGCCGACGGGCGTATAGGGCCAGCCATTGTGGGAGTCGTAGTTGACACGCAGGATGGTGCCGTCTTCCAGTCTGATCCGCGCCGAGCCCTGGATTTGCGCGAATAATACGTCGACTTGGTCGTGCAGATAGCAGGTTTCGAGGTGCCAACCGTCGAGCGCGCCATCCTCGATTTCAGCGCGCGTGTAATACGGCACGATCTTGCGGCGGCCGACACGGCGGCCGACCAGGACGCCCTTGCTTGGAAACGTGTTCTTGCCGAGCCTGCGCCAACCGGAGACGACCAGATTGGGCGGCCGTCGATAGAGCGGCGCCGTAAACTCGCCGGTCGGCACGCGTGAGCCGGAAATGATCGGCTCGTAATAGCCGGTGAGAAAACCGTCGCTATCGCCAAGCTTGTTGATGCGGACGGGCCGGAAATTGTCTTCGAAAAATTTCTGCGCGCCGTCCTCGTCGAGTGGCACGGCGTCCCGCGCGCGCTCGCAAATATCCTTGAGGGCCAAGGGAATCGCCGTCAAATCCCGCTCCCGACGATGCTTGGCGTCGAGCGTGCGGCAGCTCGTCAGGAAGGCGGCAAAGGCCGCGGCGTGATCGTCGCTGTTCCAGCCGTCGAGCTCCGACCAGTCGACCGGTTCATATTGCGTATTCGGAAACACGATCGGCGCGCGCTCTTGCCCGTGGGCCGTCAGCGGAATGCCAAGAATGCAAAGGACGGGAATAAGGAGGCACAGGCTCCGGCATGGCGCCGTCAGCGGCCTCATGGTCGGCCTCATTGTCCGGCTTCGGTCGCGACCACTTTCCAGTTGGGGTCGCGCGAGGCGATATCGCGCGCGAAGGTCCACACGTCGGTGACGTCAGTGACCTTTTCGGCATTGCCGTCGATCACGGTGCCGGCGCGGTCGCGCGTGGCGGAAACCAGTTTTGAGACGAAACGGACCGTGATCTGTGCTGTGCTGCGATTACGCAATTCGGCGGTGGTAACGGTGGAAGCGTCGATCGAGACAAAACGCGTTTCGACGGTCTCGCTGCGGCGTTCGCGCTCGGTGATCGCGGCATCGAAGCCGTCAAACACTTCGCGCGACAATAGATTGCGCAGTTGCCGGCGGTCGCCGGCGGCAAAGGCGGTCACGATCATCTCGTAGGCGGTACGTGCGCCGGTAAGGAAATGCTTAGCGTCGAAGTCCGGGTCGGCACCCACGATCGCATCTAAACCCGCCGCAACGGTCGATCCGCTCTCGGCAATGTCCTTCCAGCGCTCGGCGGGAGGCTGCGCGGCTTCCACCGGCCGCTGCGGTGCTTCAGCGGGACGCGGTGGCAGCGTCACCACTTTGTCGGCGGCCGGGCTGCGTACCGTATCGCGCGCCGAGTACGGATCGTACGGCGGCCGTTCGCGACCGGTGCGTTGGCCCAGCACGCTGCGCAAGCGCAGGAATATAAAGACCGCCAGCGCCAGGAAGATGATCGTGTAAATGTCGAACACGTCGGGCATTCTTTCAGCGGCGCTCGTCGCGGGACCGTACGTTCCAAGGGCGGCTCAAACCGACCGGCATTGGAGGAATCCGGCTCGCAGCACTATGTATGCACGCAACGGGAGCCATCCAGTGGCGCCCGATCATGACCAAAGCGTGCCGACGGGAAGATTAGACGATCGCATTTGCCGCGCCAATATTGGAAGCGGCCTACAGTGACACGCTTTTAGGCGAAATCCGCCGAAATCAGCGCCGGCATTGTTCGCTCCCCTCCCCTATGTTAGCCAAGCCGCAGCCTATAGGCCGGAGACTAAGGATGTCAGCGACCAATGGCGGCCCCACGCCGCAGACCGGAATGGCGCAAATGCCAATACCGCAAATCGGCATTCTCGTGCAGTACGTCAAGGATTTTTCATTTGAAAATCCGAATGCGCCGCGCTCGCTGGCTCCGAGCACGCAGCAACCGGCTATCAACGTCAATATCGGGGTCGATGCCGCGCCCCTGACCGAGACCGACGTCGAGGTGACCCTGCGCCTTGAAGGCAAAGCCGAAGCCCAAGGCATGCTGCTGTTTGGCTTCGAATTGATGTATTCCGGCGTGTTCCGTATCGTCAACGTACCCCCCGACAGTCTGCAGCCGACGATCATGATCGAGTGTCCGCGCCTCTTGTTTCCGTTCGCACGCGAAATCGTCGCCACGGCGACGCGTAATGGCGGTTTCCCGCCGCTATTGCTGGAACCGATCGATTTCGGGGGCCTGTACCGACAGCGGCTAGCCGCGGGGCAACCCTCGCCGGCGGCACCGCTTAATCCAGGCTAACGTAATCGCGCCAGATTGCGTTGTCGCCGAGGCTGGCGATGAACCGGCGATGCGCCGCACGCGCCTCGTCCGTCAGCCGTAAGCCGAGCGGCGTCGCGCGTTCGCGTAGCGCGATGGCCTCGCCGCCGAAGGCAGCAGGCGCCGCCGTTTGGGAAAGAATGAGCTGCGCCTGGCGTGCGCCGATCAACTCGACATAGACCTCGGCCAAGAGCTCGGCATCGAGCAGTGCGCCATGCTTCGTGCGCCGCGAATTGTCGATCGAATAGCGCAGGCAAAGATCGTCGAGCCGGTTGGCGCCACCGGGATGCTTGCGGCGCGCCAGGACAAGAGTATCGATGATCCGCTCGCGATTGACCGCGGCGCGTCCGGCGCGTTCCAATTCGGCGTTGACGAAGCCGAGATCGAACATCGCGTTATGCGCGACGAGCTGGGCGTCGCCCAGAAAAGCCATGAGCTCTTCCGCTTTGTGGGCGAACAACGGCTTGTCGTTGAGAAACTCGCCGGTCAGGCCGTGAATCTTGAGCGCCTGCTCCGGCATGTCGCGCTCCGGATTGAAGTAACTGTGAAAAGTCTTGCCGGTCGGGAAGCGATTGACGAGTTCAATGCAGCCAATTTCGACCAAGCGATCCCCCTGCATGGGATCAAGTCCAGTGGTCTCGGTGTCAAAAACGATCTCGCGCATGCAATTTTGCCCGAATGCGAATCAGCTGCGGCGTCGCGGCATTCTAGCTACGCGTTGCAAAATGTCTGCAATCTGCGCCCGGGCGCGATCGAAACTCTGTGAACTGTCGAGGATGAAATCGGCGCGCCGGCGTTTTTCCGCGTCCGGCATCTGTTGCCTCAGAATGGCAGCGAATTTGTCTTCGGTCATGCCTGGCCGCTCAAAAGCACGCCGGCGCTGCACCTCGGCCGGCGCCGAGACCACCACGACGGCATCGCACCGGCAATCTGCACCGGTCTCAAAGAGGAGCGGCACATCAAGCACGACAACCGGAATGCCACGGGTCCGTGCGTCGGCCAGGAATCTTTCCCGCGAAGCGAAGACCAGCGGATGGACGATAGCCTCAAGCCGGGCGAGCGCCGCGTTATCGTTAAGCACCATTGCGGCGAGCTTGGTGCGGTCGATCTTACCCCGCGTGGCCGAGCCCGGAAACGCCGCCTCGACGAGCGGCACCGCCTCGCCTTCATAGAGCGCGTGCACGACGGAATCCGAATCGTGGACCGGCACGCCGGCCGCGGCGAAGAATTTAGCCGCGGTCGATTTGCCCATCCCGAGTGAGCCGGTCAAGCAAAGAACGAAGGGCCCCTCATCGCTCATTGTGCGAGATAACCCTCGCGGCGGAGAAACTCCAACACCGGCAGCACCGGCAGGCCCAACACCGTGAAATAATCACCGTCCACGTGCTCGAACAACTGGATGCCAAAGCTTTCCATTTGGTAGCCGCCGACGCTCGCTGTCGCCGCATTGCCGGCCGCGTCGAGATAAAGATCCAGGAAACGGTCCGAAAACGGGCGCATGGTCAGCCGCGCAACCCCGACATGTTCGAACAGCACGTTTCCGTCCTTCACGAACGCAATCGCCGAATGAAGTTCATGCGTGCGACCGCGCAGCGCGCGCAATTGCGCGCGCGCCGCCATCCGATCGGCCGGCTTGGCAAAGTGCTCGGCGCCGAGCGCAAGCGTCTGATCGGCCCCGAGCGTCAGGCGGCCGGACCGCATTTTAGCCACTGCGGAGGCTTTCGCACGCGCCAAATGCACGGCGATCGCGCCGGGCGCGACCGATAATGCCGACGCCTCCAAGCTGCGCTCATCGACATCGGCCGGACAAACTTCGATCGGGATGCCGGCAGCCTTAAGCAGGGTCTGCCGAGCCATGCTCCGTGAGGCCAGCACGAGCGGTTTCTCGGCGAGCCATAGCGGCATCGGTGGCGCTCACGACGCCCGCTGCCGGCGACGCTCGCCAAGATGGGCGAGTACCGCAGCGGCGGTTTCTTCGATCGAGCGCCGGGTTACGTCGATCGAAGGCCAATTGTGCTTGGCGCAAAGCCGGCGCGAGGCGGCAACTTCCTCGGCCACGGCCTGGCGGTCGATATATTGGTCGTCGTCGCGATGGACCTTGAGCCCGAGCAGCCGGTTTTGCCGGATCTGCACGATCCGCTCCGGCGTCGCATATAGGCCGACAATCAACGGACGGCTCAACCGTTCGACCTGCGCCGGCAACGGCACGCCCGGCACCAGCGGCACGTTCGCCGTTTTTATTCCGCGATTGGCGAGGTAGATCGAGGTCGGCGTCTTCGAAGTCCGCGACACGCCGACCAGCACGACGTCGGCCTCTTCCAGGTCATCGGTCTGCTGGCCGTCATCGTGCAGCATCGTATAGTTAAGCGCATCGATGCGGCGGAAATATTCGGCGTTGAGCGTATGCTGGGCGCCGACTTTGTGGGTCGATTCGGCGCCGAGATAAGCTTGGAACAGGTGCAGCACCGGACCTAGGATCGACAGGCATGGCAGGCCAAGCTCTCGGCATTTGCCTTCCAGGCGCTCGACCAGGTTTTCCTCGAGCAGCGTGTAGAGAACGATGCCGGGCGATTCTTCGATTTCCGCCAATACCCGGTCGAGCTGCTTTTGGGTCCGAACCAGTGGATGCATGTGCTCGACCGGCATGACCCTCGTATATTGCGCGGCCGCTGCCCGAGCGACCGTGGTCAACGTCTCGCCAGTCGCATCGGAGACCAGATGGAGGTGAAAATAGCCTGCCGCGTGCGCCATAGAATCGATTGGGCCCCGTGGGACAACCTGTCGATGACTGTGGAGAAGGCCATGGCTTTCCGCGGGGTGCAAGCATTATAGGCGAGTAAGTGTCTCAAACGTCCACACCCGTGCTGCGCCAGGGTCAAAAGCCCATCGTCGCTCCAGCCAATGGTGAAATGTGGATGAAAGCCGAAAGCCGTCGCAAAAACGATCGTATTACGCCGCTAACGCCTCCGATTTATCGCACTCGCCAAGCCGATACCGATACGGGGATATGTGGGTAAGCCGTGGATGAATCGTGAAACCGGATGTATGAGTCCAATCAACCGACCAAGCACTACAACAGACTCTAAGACTCTATTTTAGTTAGGAACGAGATGTATTGGAAACTATTGTGACGAAACCTCTTATTCGTATTCTCACAGGCGAGCGAACCCCCGTTCCCCCAATCTGGCTCATGCGCCAGGCGGGAAGGTATCTTCCCGAATATCGGGCAATTCGGGGCAAGAGCGATAGTTTCCTCGATCTATGCTTTAATCCGAAATTAGCGGCAGAAGTGACGTTGCAGCCAATTCGCCGCTTCGGCTTCGATGCCGCAATCTTATTTTCCGATATTCTGGTGGTGCCGCATGCACTGGGCCAACGTGTAACTTTTAAGGAAGGTAACGGACCGCAACTTGATGCGATCGGCGATCCTTTCGCGCTAAGCCGTTTGCGGTCAGAGATCGATCAGGTAAAATTGACGCCGGTCTATGAGACGATTGAGCGGGTGAAACGGGAATTGCCGCCTGCTGTAGCTCTGCTTGGTTTCTGCGGTGCACCGTGGACGGTTGCGACATATATGATTGCCGGGGGTGGGAGTCTTGATCAACTGCCGGCGCGTCGATTTGCGTATCAATATCAAGAGGCATTTGCCGAGCTGATCGAGCTCTTGATTGCATCCTCGGCAAGTTATTTGATTCGACAGTTTGAGGCCGGTGTCGACGCCGTACAAATATTCGACACTTGGGCGGGAGTCTTGCCACCCGATGAGTTTCGCAAGTGGTGTATCGAACCTTGCGCCCGAATTGTCGCAATAGTCCGTCAAAGTTTTGCTGGAGCAAAAATTATCGGCTTTCCGCGCGGCGCCGGAACCAAGCTGACGCAGTATATTGCAGCTGTTCCTGTTGACGCAGTCGGTCTCGACTGGATGATCGAGCTCGGCTTCGCGCGCGAGCAGGTTCAAAGGCTGCGGCCGGTTCAGGGCAATCTAGATCCGCTGGCGCTACTGGTCGGAGGTGCAACACTCGACCGCGCCATCGATGCGATCCTGGAGGCTTTCGCGGCCGGCCCGTTTATCTTCAATCTCGGACATGGCGTAATGCCGGAAACGCCGCTTGCCCACGTCGAGCGGCTGATCGCGCGCGTGCGCGGCATTGCCTCGAAGAATTGATTCATGCCGAATGAGGAAAGCGAAGGCGACGATGTATCAGTGGATCAAGGCCATCCACATTATTGCGGTGATCGCCTGGATGGCGGGCATGCTCTACCTGCCGCGGCTGTTCGTCTATCACTGCGCGGCCGAGAAGGGCTCGCTCCAATCGGAGACCTTCAAGGCGATGGAGCGCCGGCTGTTACGCGCCATCATCAATCCGGCGATGGTCGCGACCTGGCTTTTGGGCCTTTGGCTCGCTTGGCACGGACCTGATTCTCGCTACGGCTGGTTCGCCTCGGGCTGGTTGAGCGCGAAATTGGTGCTGGTTCTCGCACTTTCGGGACTGCACGGATTTTGTGCCCGCTGGGTGAAGGATTTTGCCGCCGATAAGAATCGGCACACCCAACGATTCTATAGAATTATCAATGAGGTACCGACAATCCTGATGATCGTCATCGTTATTCTTGCCGTGGTGAAACCGTTCTGATCTTTACGTGTTGCTAGTGCAAAGTTCGACTTGGCACTTGCCTGAAGTGCGGTCTTTTCTTATCTTCAGGCTATCCCACCCAACGTAGGCGGATGCAGTTGTGTTCTGGCTCCAGCGAACTGGAGCCGCCGGGTGCATCAGGGTCCGGGGCCCCCAAGCCCTTTACCACCCAAGACCTGCGATCTTCCTTTCGCCCACGACGCCGCACCCTCAATTCCGTCGTCGGCCCGATTTCCATAGGACATTCTGCATATGCGGGAAATGAAACTCCAAGAACTTAAGACCAAGACTCCGGCGGAGCTGGTCTCCTTCGCGGAAGAGCTTGAGGTCGAGAACGCCTCGACCATGCGCAAGCAGGAGCTGATGTTCGGCATCCTTAAACAGCTTTCGGCCCGCGAAACCGATATCGTTGGCGAGGGCGTAGTCGAGGTGCTGCCGGACGGGTTCGGCTTTCTGCGCTCTCCGGAAGCGAATTATCTCCCCGGCCCCGACGACATCTACGTCTCACCTTCGCAAATCCGAAGGTTCGGATTGCGCACCGGCGACACCATTGACGGCCACATCCGCAGTCCCAAAGAAGGCGAGCGTTACTTCGCGCTCTTGAAGGTCAACTCGCTCAATTTCGAGGATCCCGAAAAAGCGCGGCACAAGGTCAATTTCGACAATTTGACGCCGCTCTATCCCGACGAGTGGCTGAAGATGGAATTCGAGGATCCGACCAAGAAGGATCTCTCGGCGCGCGTCATCGATATCGTGGCGCCGGTCGGCAAGGGCCAGCGCGCGCTGATCGTGTCGCCGCCGCGCACCGGCAAAACCGTGCTGTTGCAGAACATCGCGCATTCGATCACGCATAATCATCCGGAATGCTATCTGATCGTGCTGTTGATCGACGAGCGGCCGGAGGAAGTCACCGACATGCAGCGTTCGGTGAAGGGCGAGGTGGTGTCCTCGACCTTCGACGAACCGGCGGTGCGTCACGTCCAGGTCGCGGAAATGGTCATCGAGAAGGCCAAGCGCCTGGTTGAGCACGGCCGCGACGTGGTCATCCTGCTCGATTCGATCACGCGATTGGGCCGCGCCTACAACACCGTGGTGCCGTCCTCCGGCAAGGTGCTCACCGGCGGCGTCGACGCCAATGCGTTGCAGCGGCCGAAGCGCTTCTTCGGCGCCGCGCGCAACATCGAGGAAGGCGGCTCGCTCACCATCATCGCCACCGCGCTGATCGACACCGGCAGCCGCATGGACGAAGTGATTTTCGAAGAGTTCAAGGGCACCGGCAATTCGGAGCTGATCCTCGACCGCAAGGTCGCCGACAAGCGCACCTTCCCGGCCATGGACATCACCCGCTCCGGCACGCGCAAGGAAGAGCTCCTGGTGCCGCCCGATCAGCTCAAGAAGATGTACGTGCTGCGCCGCATCCTCAATCCGATGGGCACCATGGATGCCATCGACTTCCTGCTCGACAAGCTGCGCAACACCAAGAACAACAGCGAGTTCTTCGACTCGATGAATACCTAAGGCGCCGTCGCTCAATCGAGGCAGGATCAGTGCGCGTGTGCGGCCAGAAGTTGGCGCGCTGCCGCAAATTCCGGGGCATCAACGTCCGCATCATACGCGCCGACCGCGTCCTCGAGCGCGGCGGCGCCCTTTTTAGGCGTTGCCGTCGAGGCGCACGCTTGCGCCAAGCTGATCGCCGCCCGCAATTGAAAGATGCGCGCTTGCTGCTGCGTCGCGATCGCGACGGCAGTTTCAAATTCGGCAACAGCGTCGTCGAAACGATCGAGACGCAGCAGACATTCGCCGCGGAGCCGGTGAATTTCCGGCAGATAGACGCCGACGCCGGGTTCCTTGACCGTACTTAATATCGCATCCAACGGCTCAAGGGCGCGCGCTGCATCGCCGGCTGCAAGGCGGACATCGGCGAGAAGGCCGGCATACAATTGCGCTGTCGGGCCCGTGCTCGAAACGCGCGAGAATTCGGACTCCATGAGCTGAAGACCCTTGGCGAGCTGCCCTTCTGACGCCCTTGCCCATCCGGCCATGAAGAGGGCGAGGGAACGTTGCGGTGGCAAATCGAACTTGTCCGCGATTTCGCTCATCTGCAATGCCAATCGTAGAACGGCGGCGCGGTCCCCGATTATTTGATACGTCGTCATCGTGTTCATGAGCGAGAACGCCAAACTGTTCGGATGATTGAGCGATTTTGCGAGCGCAAGACCGCGTTCGGCGGCCGCCGCCGCTTCGCGCCGGTGGCCCAACTGCGCCAACACCAAGCCAGCATTGTTATTGGCGCAAACACCCGGATCGTGGCCGCCGAACTCGGCGGCGAGGTGGCTGTGCCGTTGAGGATCATAATGTCTGATACCTTCGCGGCTATCGGCTAGCGCTCGTCCTATGTCGCCGCGAAAGAATGCCGTCGACCAGCGGCAATGGATCGCTTCGAGAAACAACGTCTCGTCCCGCAACCGCTCTGCGAGCGCGACCAGTTCTTCGGCGCGATCACGCGCTGTCGCGGTCCGGCGCTGCAGGTTCGCGCAGAACCATAATCCCCAGATAGTCTTGAACAGCACGTGGTCGTTGCCAGATGCTTTCGCGATCTCATAAGCGCGCCGATAGTCTTGCTCAGCCTCGGGGCTTTGCAGACCCTTGTAGATGAAGATGGCCGGCGCACGCTTGAGCAGAACGGCGAGTTCCCGCTGATCGCGGTCTTTTCCGGGCGGCATGCGGGCCGCTTCCGCGAGCGCGGCATCGAAATGAGCGACCGCTTCGGCGTAGGCGGAACGCGCAACGGCGCGGTCGCCGGCGCGCTCGCAATAAAGGCAAGCCGGCTCTGGCAGGTCGGCGCGGCTGAAATGGTGCGCCAGAATTTCCGGCTCCGTCTCCGCGAGCGCGGCAAAGCGCTCTTCGAGTATGCGCGCGATGCGTTCGTGCAGGTCGCGGCGGCGGGCGCGCAGTAGGCTGTCGTAAGCGACGTCGCGGGTGAGTGCGTGCTTGAAACTGTAAGTCGGTTCGATCGCCCGGCTTTGCGGGAAGACGAGGCTCGCTTCCGTCAAACGCGCCAGCGCTGTTTCGAGCTCGCCCGGACCGGCTGGGGCGACAGCCGCCAAGAGCGCGCGGGCAAATTGTCGGCCGATCGTGGCGGCGATTTGTGCCACTTCCTTGGCCGGGCCGAGCCGGTCAAGCCGCGCCATCAGCGAATCCTGCAAGGTGGCCGGCACAGTCAGTCGGTTCGGGGTTTGCGATTCCGTGACGGTTCTCGTCAGCTCCTCCACGAACAACGGCACGCCGTCGGTCTTGGCCAGGATTTCTTCCACCAAATCCGCCGTGACCGATTGCGCCGCGGCGATGCCGGCGACAATCTCCGCACACTGCGTCTTGCCGAGCCGGCTGAGTGCAAGCGAGGCGACATGATCGCGTCCCGCCCAGGGCGATACGAATTCGGGCCGTGCGGTGACGATGGCGAGGACGCGAGCCGATTCGATCGAGTCGATGAGACGGGTCAGCAATTCTTGCGTGGTTGGATCGATCCAGTGAGCGTCCTCAAGGACGAGAAGCACCGGCTCGCCTGCCGACAGTCGGATAAGGTGATCGACCAGCGCTGAAACTGTCGCACTCTTACGCTGTGCCGGCGTGAGATCGAGCGCTGGGTAGCGACCGTCGATCGGCAGCGACAGCAGATCGGCGAGCAAAGGAGCAGTGGGCATCGCCGGCGTGCTGGCTTTTGCCAGGACGGCATCAAGCTTATCGAGTTTTTGCGAAAGCGTGTCTTCGCGCACCAAACCGGCAACCTGCTCGATCAGACGCGTCATCGGGTAGAACGCCGTATTGGTGTGGTACGGCGAGCACTGAATCACCACGCGACAATGGGGCTCCGTGACGATGCGCTCGAACAGCGCCTCGATCAGTCGGGACTTGCCCATCCCGGATTCGGCAGTGATCACGATGGCCTGCCCCTCGCCTTGCTGCGCCAGACGCCAGCGATCGAGTAGCAGGCCCATTTCCTGCGTCCGGCCAACGAAGGGGCTGAGGTCGGCCGCGCGCGCTGCCGCGAAGCGGCTGGCGACCGGCGCCTCCCGCAGAACGCGCCAAATCGGCGCCGGTTTGGCGAACCCCTTGAGCACCTGTTCACCGTGACTTTCATATTCGAACCGGCGCCCAAGCAAACGGTAGGTCGCTTCGCTGACCAGCACCGTGTTGGGTTCGGCCAATGTCTGCAGGCGCGCGGCTAGATTGGGCGTCTCCCCGACGATCGATTCCTCGCGCGCGGCGCCGATGCCGATGATATCGCCAATCACGACAACACCGGTTGCAATCCCGACGCGGGTCTGGAGCGGAACGCCGTCGGGCCGCTCGATTCGTCGAACTGTGTCGATGATCGCAAGCGCCACGCGCACCGATCGTTCAGCCGCGTCTTCGTGCGCTTGCGGATAGCCGAAATAGGCAAGCACGCCGTCGCCCATGAATTTGGCGATATAACCGTCAAAACGTGCGACAGCGCCGGCGCAGGCGTCTTGGTAGCGTTTGATCAGGCGGCTCAGGTCCTCGGGATCGAGCGTAGTGGCAAGCGCCGTTGAGCCGACAAGGTCGCTAAACAGTACCGTGACTTGGCGTCGTTCGGCTTCGGGTGACGAGGTGACGGCCGCGGGCTTCGTCGATTCCTGCGCCACCTTGTCAGGTGCGGTCGTTGGGTCTGCGCGAAGCGTAGCGATTGCTTTCAGGAGCTTGCGCCGGTGACCAAGTGAAATTCCGAGCTTTTCAAAATCCTGCTCGGTCAGATCGGGAAGAATGTCGAGATCGACGTCGTTATCGGCCAACACGCCGGTCAACGGCTCCAGTCCGAATTGCTCAAGCCACTGAGACAGGTCAGGCATTCAAGACCCGTTCGGCTCGACGGCACGCCGCGATCATCAATCGTCCAGCATTGGCGGTTGCGTTTATTGGGTATTATACCGTACGCGCTCGTTCAGCACACGCCCTGCCAATCCGCGGTTTGGCACACCCAAGCGGCGATCTTGGTTCGGAAATCTGCTCAGCTTCGGTTGGCGGAAGATTTTGCCGTGGTCACGGGATTGACGCGCTTCGTGTCGAGCGCCAAGTCGGGGTCGACGAAACACATTCCGCCCTTGCCCACCGCATCTGCGCAGTCGGCTGCGGTCATATAGCCGCACTCGATGACGGCGTCTTTATGGGTCGCGTAGCCGCACCACTGCTCGGCGCGCGCGCCGCTCGCCGAGAGCACGGTCAGGGCACCTGCCAAGACGATCCCGGTTCGCATGAGTGGGTCTCCTTTGCTGCGCCCCAGCACGCACCAAGCACAAAACATCCACGAATGGATGGCGGCGTCAAGAATGCCGCACCGCGTCAATGGCGGCATTAAGGCGGGCGGGATCGCTTATCGGCAACGAACAGGTCTCGCCGACGCAGACGAAGGCCTGCGGCTCCGATGCTGCCGCGATCTTTTCGCGTGCCGGGTGCGAGCTCGGCACCGCCTCTGCCGCGGCAGCGTACAGCACGATGCGATCGAGCGGCGCAAGCCGGCGGGCGGCGTTGAGTAGGGCCTGCGCGCGCGGCCCCTGCCCAGCCACCACGATTTGCGCGGCGCGAAGCCGTAGGTCGATGGCGTTGAGGAGCGTCAGGTGCATGTAGAGATTTTCGGCGGCGAGCGGCGCAATGGCGGCGATCAACCGGTCGGCTTTCTCCAGCCATCGATCGTCGCCGGCGAGCACGACGAGGCGGATCAAATTTTGCGCCGCGACGGAATTGTGATTGGGCGTCGCTTCGTCGGTCGTCGCGGCGGGGCGGATCACAAGTCCCTCGGCGTCGGCGGCGGTGAGATAATAGGTCCCAGTTGCAGCATCGGCATAATCGCGATCAAGGGCGTGCTGCCACTCAAGCGCCCGATCGAGATAGGGCCGCTGCCCGGTCGCCTCATACAGCGCCAGCGCGGCGCGGATCATGGCGGCGAAATCGGAGGCGAGGCCGGGGAATTTGAGTGTGCCCTCGCGCCAGGAATGGCCGAGCCGATCGCCCCGCGTCATGGCGCGCGCGATAAAATCGAAGGCGCGTTCAGCCATTTCGATCCAGGATGGCCGTTCGAGTAACAGTCCCGCATTGACCAGCGCGGCGATCATCAGCCCGTTCCAGTCGGCGAGGATTTTGTCGTCGAGGCCGGGACGGACGCGCTTTGCCCGCACTGCCAAAAGTTTTTCACGCAAAGCCGCCAGTCGCGCTTCGTCGGTCTCGCTGCGCGGCTGCGGCTTTAAGCGATTGAGGATGTTGTGGCCTTCGAAGTTGCCGGCTGGCGTGACGTCGTAATGGCGCGCAAAAAACTCACCGTCCTCGATGCCGAGCTGCTCGATCAACGCGTCGTAGGACCAGACATAGAATTTGCCCTCCTCGCCTTCGGAATCGGCGTCGAGCGAGGCCGAAAACGCGCCCTCGCCCGTTGTCATTTCGCGCTGAAGCCACGCGACGGTTTGTTCGGCGCGCTGGCGATAAAGCGCATTGCCGCCGTGCTGATAGGCGATCGCCGAAAGCTCGAGCAGCTGCGCATTGTCGTAGAGCATTTTTTCGAAATGCGGCACCAGCCAGCGCTCGTCGACGGAATAGCGGGAAAAGCCGCCGCCGAGATGATCGTAAATCCCGCCCTCGCAGATGTGGTGCAGCGTGATGTCGACAGCGGCGAAGTAACGCTGCTCGCCGGTGCGCAGCCCGGCGCGCCAGAGCAGTTCAAACAAAGCGGCTTGCGGGAATTTCGGCGCGCCGCGGGTGCCGCCGTTGACCGGATCGATAATGCCGCCGAGCTGGCGGGCGGCATTGTCGAGTTCAGCGCGGCCGAAGGTGGCGGCGCCGGCGGGATGCGCGGCGGCCGTCAGCCGCTCCATCAAGGCGGCGCGGTTTTGCTCGATCTTCTGCGGCTCATCGCGGAACAGCCGCGCGATTTCGTGCAGCACATCGACAAAGGCCGGTTTGCCGTAGCGTGACGTATTGGGAAAATAGGTGCCGCCCCAGATCGGTTCGCCGTTGGGAGTAAGAAACATGGTCAGTGGCCAGCCGCCGTGCTCGCCGAGGTGATGCAGCGCCGCCATGTAGATCTGATCGATATCAGGCCGCTCCTCGCGATCGACTTTGACGTTGACGAACAGCTCGTTCATCACGGCCGCGGTGGCATCGTCCTCAAAACTTTCGTGCGCCATGACGTGGCACCAATGGCAGGCCGCATAGCCGACCGAGAGCAGGATCGGCTTATTAGCGCGCTTCGCCTCGGCGAGCGCGTCGGGTCCCCAGGCCCACCATTCGACCGGATTATTCTTATGCTGGAGAAGGTAAGGGCTCGTCTCGTTGGCGAGGCGGTTCTGGCGCGAAAAGTGGGCCGGCGCTGACGTTGACATGGTCGCACCGTAGCAAGTAGCCCGCTTGAGGCGAAGCGTTCACACATCGATCGGCTTAAAGCATAGGTGATGCCAGACCGTTCCACCATCTTTGCCTTGTCGTCCGGCCGGCCGCCAGCGGCGATTGCCGTGGTGCGCGTCTCGGGACCGAATGCGCGGGTCGCACTGGAAAAGTTGACCGGTCGTGTGTCCGAGCCGCGCAAGGCGGCTCTGGTGCGCGTGCGCGATCCAATGAGCGGCGAGGCAATAGACGAGGGGCTGGTACTCTGGTTCCCGGCCCCGCACAGCGAAACTGGCGAAGACGTCGCGGAACTGCAACTTCACGGCGGACATGCGGTGGTGGCCGCCGTGATCGATGCTTTGGGTAAGATCGAGGGCTGCCGACTCGCGGAGCCCGGCGAGTTCACCCGGCGCGCTTTCGAGAATGGCCGGCTCGATCTGACGGCGGTGGAAGGCCTCGCCGATCTCATCGGCGCGGAAACGCCGGCGCAGCGGCGGCAGGCGTTTCGCCAGCTCAAAGGGCTGATCGGCCATCGCGCCGAAGCGTGGCGGCGGCGATTGGTCGAAGCGCTGGCGCTTGTTGAGGCGCGGATCGATTTTTCCGACGAGGCCGATGTGCCGGAGGATCTGATCGGTCCGGCGGTTCATGCTGCGCAGCAATTGCGCAGCGAGATTGCAGCGGCACTCGCCGGCGGGCGGCACGGGGAGCGTTTGCGCGAGGGTCTCGTCGTGGCTATCGCCGGTCCGCCGAATGCCGGTAAATCGACCTTGCTCAATCGGCTGGCGCGCCGCGACGTGGCGATCGTTTCTCCTTATGCCGGCACGACGCGCGATATCATCGAAGTCCATCTCGATCTCGACGGCTATCCGGTGACGTTGCTCGATACGGCCGGGATTCGGGAAAGCACCGAGCCGGTGGAGCAGGAGGGGGTGCGCCGCGCCCGCGAGCGCGCGGCGGGTGCTGATTTGGTGCTCTGGGTCATTGACGGATCGGCCGAAGACCGAATTGCAAATCTCGCCACGAAGGTCTTGGAAGCGTCAACGATCTGGTTGATCGAGAACAAGATCGACCTTGCCAAGCCGTGTGGCGCAGCGGCGAGGGGTAAAATAAGAGATGAATATCAATTCATTTGTTCCCTATCGGCGGCGAATGGCGAGGGAGTCGATGTGCTCGTCGACCGCTTGGCGGCTTTTGCCAAAGAATATTTTTCGATGGTTGAAGCAGGCATCGTCACTCGAGCGCGACATCGCCATTTGTTTGAGGAGACGGTGGCGGCGATCGATCGTGCATTGGCCGAGGCGGCAAAGCCCGGCGAGCATGAAGAACTGATCGCTGAGGAATTGCGTTTGGCGGCGAGGGCTCTTGGCCGGCTAACCGGGCGTGTCGATGTCGAAGATATTTTGGATGTTATTTTCCGCGATTTCTGCATTGGTAAATGATTCGTTAATGCGCGGTGGCGGTTTGTTTCACGTGAAACGCTCGGTCCGGAGGCTTTTTTGACCGGGCGTTTTGCCTTCGCTAAGACGGCCCACCTTTTGGAGACTTCAATGGACGGCCGCTTCGATGTGATCGTGGTCGGCGGTGGCCACGCCGGGTGCGAGGCTGCCGCGGCTGCGGCGCGGATCGGCGCCCGCACCGCGCTCATCACGCAGCGCTTCGCCACGGTCGGCGCCATGTCGTGCAACCCCTCTATCGGTGGGCTTGGCAAGGGCCATCTGGTCCGCGAAATCGACGCGCTCGATGGGCTGATGGGCTGCGTCGCCGATGCCGCGGGCATCCAATTTCGCGTTCTTAACCACCGTAAAGGACCTGCGGTGCGCGGTCCGCGTGCCCAGGCTGACCGCAAGCTTTACGCCGCAGCGATGCAGCAGGCGATCCTGCGGACGGCGAATTTGACCGTCATTGAGGGCGAGGCCGACGATCTGCTGGCGGCAGATCGGGTCGGGGGCGTGCGCTTGCTGGACGGCCGCCTATTCGAAGCGCGTGCTGTGGTTCTGACGACAGGCACGTTTCTCCGCGGGCTCATCCATATCGGTGCGCGGCAGATTGCGGCGGGCCGGGTTGGCGAAGCACCGGCCGTCGGCCTGTCCCGGACCCTTGAACGAGCGGGCTTTACGCTCGGGCGCCTTAAGACTGGCACGCCGCCGCGGCTTGACGGCACCACGATCGACTGGGCGGTGCTGCAAATGCAACCGGGCGACGATCCGCCGGAGCCCTTCTCGGTTCTTACTGAGCGCATCCGTAACCGGCAAATCCAGTGCGGCATTACCCGCACCACGCCGGAGACCCACGCGATCATTCGCGCCAATGTCCATCACTCACCGATGTATTCCGGGCAGATCCAAAGCCGCGGTCCGCGCTATTGCCCTTCGATCGAGGACAAAATCGTGCGCTTCGGCGACCGCGACGGTCATCAAATTTTTCTCGAGCCGGAGGGCCTCGACGACACTACGGTTTATCCGAACGGCATCTCGACCTCCTTGCCAGAGGAGGTCCAAGCCGCGCTGGTAGCGACCATTCCCGGGCTTGAGCGTGCGCGCATCGTTCGGCCGGGCTATGCCATCGAGTACGATCATGTCGATCCGCGCGAGCTGACGCCGGCGCTCGAAACCAAGCGCCTGCCGGGGCTCTTCCTGGCGGGGCAGATTAACGGCACCACGGGCTACGAAGAGGCCGCAGCCCAAGGGCTTGTTGCGGGCCTCAATGCAGCGGCTTGGATCGGCGGCGCCGAGCCGATCATCTTCGATCGCGCCGAAGGCTATCTCGGTGTTATGATTGACGATCTGGTCACACGCGGGGTCAGCGAACCGTATCGCATATTCACGTCGCGCGCGGAGTATCGGCTTACACTACGCGCAGACAACGCCGATCAGCGGCTGACGGGCAGGGGGATCGCTATAGGCTGTGTCGGTGCGGAGCGGGCACGCCGGCATCGGGCGAAGCTCGCCGCGATCGAGGCGGCACGAACGATGGCGCGAGCACTGAGCCTGACGCCCAGCGAGGCTGCCCGCCATGGCCTTTCACTGCGCAAAGACGGCCAGCGGCGGTCCGCATTCGAGCTGCTGTCCTATCCCGATATTGGAATCGGCGATCTGGCCGGCATCTGGCCGCGCTTCGGCGAGCTTGACACCAAAATTGCGGCGCAGCTCGAGATCGACGCGAAATACGACGTCTATCTCAGCCGCCAAGCCGCCGATGTCGATTCCTATCGCCGGGACGATAGCCTCGTTCTCGCCGACGATATCGACTATGCGGCTCTATCCGGCCTCTCGCATGAGGTTCGCCACAAACTCGAAGCTCACCGGCCCCGCACGATTGGCCATGCGGGCCGGATTGAAGGCGTCACACCTGCGGCCTTGACGCTCCTTGCTGCCCATGTCCGCCGGCAGCACCGCAAGCCCGCCGCCGAGGCCGTCGGTAAGTCCGCACGTGGCGCGGCCTGATCTCTCAGTCGACCGCGCTCGCGGGCTCGCACTGACCCCTGTTTCACGTGAAACAGCAGCCCGCCTCGATCGCTTTGTCGCGCTTCTGCTGCAGTGGCAGCAGCGGACGAATTTGATTGCGCCTTCGACAGAACCGACGCTATGGACCCGGCACATCGCCGACTCGCTGCAGCTTCTTGACCTCGCCCCGGAAGCAAAAATCTGGGTCGATCTCGGCTCGGGCGGCGGATTTCCCGGCTTGGTGATAGCTTGCGCGCTCGCCGATACGCCGGGGGCGCAGGTCCACCTCGTCGAAAGCAATGGCAAGAAAGCGGCTTTCCTGCGGGAAGCCACGCGCGTCAGCGGGGCGCCGGCGGTCATCCACGCTGAGCGTGCCACGGATTTTGCCAAGCACGCTCCAGATCACATTGATGTCGTGACGGCGCGGGCCTTAGCGCCGCTCAACAAACTCTTGGCTGAGGCATATCCGCTGTTGAAAAACGGTGAGACAGGCCTGTTTCCCAAGGGTCAAGATGTTGCTGCCGAATTGACCGAAGCCGCTAAATGTTGGAAGATTCAGATGAGTTTGGTGCCGAGTCGAACCAATCCGAGCGCTCAAATCGTGATTGTCCAGGGATTACGGCGCCGCAACGATTGATTGCAACTGATACAACATACAATTGTGGCAAATCGCCACAAAGTTTGGATATTTGCGATGGCTGACGGACCCGAGCATACCACCGGCGTGGTTCCATTTACCCCGCCCGAGCGCGCCGCACACGCAGCAAAGCAGCCCCGCGTCCTCGCCGTGGCAAACCAGAAGGGCGGCGTCGGCAAGACCACGACCGCGATCAATCTCGGCACGGCGCTCGCCGCCATCGGCGAAGAGGTTTTGATCATCGACCTCGATCCGCAAGGTAACGCCTCAACCGGCCTCGGCATCGATCGCCGCAACCGGCGTTACTCGACCTACGACGTGCTGACCGGGGAGGCGTCCTTGCGCGACGCCATCGTCGCGACGGCGGTACCGCGTCTTCACTTGGCGCCATCGACGCTCGATCTTTCCGGTCTTGAACTCGAGATCGGGCAGGCGCGCGACCGCGCCTTCCGGCTGCGCAGCGCGCTCAATCCCCTCAACACGATCGGCGGCACCAAATTTACCTACGTGCTGGTCGATTGCCCGCCGTCTCTCAATCTGTTGACCGTGAACGCCATGGCGGCGGCGAACGCGATACTGGTGCCGCTGCAATGCGAGTTCTTCGCGCTGGAGGGTTTGTCGCAACTGCTCAAGACGGTGGAGTCGGTGCGCGAACAACTCAATCCGGATCTCACAATCCACGGCATCGTGCTGACGATGTTCGATGCGCGCAACAACCTCTCGGGACAGGTGGTCGCGGACGTGCGCGAATTCATGGGAGCGAAAGTCTACGACACCGTCATTCCGCGCAATGTGCGGGTCTCTGAAGCGCCGTCGTACGGCAAGCCTGTTCTGGTCTACGATCTCAAATGCAGCGGCAGCGAAGCGTATTTACGGCTCGCAACCGAAATCATCCAACGAGAGAAAAAACTGTGCGCCGGATGAGGCCGATTAAGTGACTGAGGGTCTGGGAAAGGCGACGATGGCGGAAGACCCGACGCGATCGCGATTAGGGCGCGGCCTTGCCGCATTGATCGGTGACGTCGGCACTGAGAGTTCGGCCGAGCGGCCGCGCGGCCAGCGGCGGCTGCCGACCGGCGCGTTGCGGCCGAATGCCCGCAATCCGCGGCGCACGTTCTCCAACGCCGAGCTCGACGAACTTGTCGCTTCGCTGCGCGAGCGCGGCATCATTCAGCCGATCATCGCGCGTCCGGTCCGCGGCACCGTCGATGCTTACGAGATCATTGCCGGCGAGCGCCGCTGGCGCGCGGCGCAACGTGCGGGCTTGCACGAGGTGCCCGTCGTCATCATCGAGGCGACCGATGACGAGGCGCTGCAGCTTGCCATCATTGAGAACGTACAGCGCGCTAATCTCAATCCACTCGAAGAAGCGGAAGGTTATCGTGCGCTGATCCGGGATTTCAGTCACAGCCAGGACGATGTCGCCCGGCTGGTCGGCAAAAGCCGCAGCTACGTTGCCAATACGCTCCGACTGCAGACGCTACCCGATCCGGTCAAGGAGCATATCCACGCCGGCCGTCTCGACGCCGGCCACGCCCGCGCGCTGGTGGGTCACCCCGATGCGGAGCGGCTGGCGGATGACATCGTTTCGCGCGGCCTCAATGTGCGCCAGGTCGAAGCGCTGGCCCGCGAAGGCGGCGGCAAGGGCGCGAAGGTCAACGGCCGAAAGTCACTTGTTCGCGCCGAAAAAAACGCCAACCTCATCGCGCTGGAAAAACGCATCTCCGATGCGCTCGGCTTGGCGGTGAGCATCGACGATCGCGGCCGCGGTGGCTTGCTCAGCATCCGCTATCGCAGCCTCGATCAGCTCGACGAAGTGCTGCGCCGGCTCGAAAAAAAGCGCTAGAGCGCGATGACTTTTCTTCGAATCGTCATCCCGTTCTAGCGATTTGCCAGCTATTTGCTGGAGCATGTCCTTTTCGCAAAACCGGCACCCACTTTCGCGGGACATGCTCTAAGCGCAAACGCCGAAAATTGGTCTAGTCACGTGCCTGCCAAGCCGCCTTGAACGCCCGGCGCTTGGCCGGGTCGTAGAGACTTGGGTAGTCGTAGGTGAGTGCCTTTGACGGCTCGACATGCAGCGTGGCGAAGACTGGCCCGTCTTGTCCGAGCAAATATCCGACTTGCTGGGTGAAGACGTCGATATTCGAGAAATCGTAAACTGCGGCGTAACCGGCCGCGCGCGCGGCGCCGGCGAAATCGACTTTCGGATAAGGGATCGGATGGCCGCCATTGGCTTCGTAAGTTCCGTTATGCGTAACCAGATGGATGAGGTTCTTTGGCGCGACCGCCGCGATCGTGACCAAGCTGCCGAGGTTCATCAGTAGCGAGCCGTCACCTTGCAGAACGACGACGCGTTTGTCCGGCCGGCCCAGCGCCAGCCCGAGTCCGTGCGACGAATCGAGGCCCATTGCGCCAATCGACGTATAGTTGAGTACGCGCGGAGCGATCTCGACCCAATCCACCGCCGAGCTATAGGTGGCAACTACCGCCTCATCTGTGATGTGACGAGCGAGAACCCGGAAACATTCGTCGCGCTTCATCATGTGGGACTCCGCCCGACCAGAAATGCAACCGGCGCCGATTCGGCATAGGCCTTGTCGATCGCCGGCTGGATTTTTGCCACGTCGGCGTCGACGCCGATCAGGTGATGGGGGATGCCCATATCGTCAAGAATCGGCTCCACGATGCGCACGCCGTAGCGTGGCGAAGCGCGCGGAGCCAATTCGGGATCGTGTTGGAGCAGTCCCACCATCATGCAGATCGGCTGCTTGTACTCGACGGCAATGCCGCGAATGGCATTGAGCGAATCGAGGAAGCCGGTGTGCTGGATCAGGATCAAGGCGCGCTTATCGCAATAGGACAGTCCGGAGGCGATGCCGATGCATTCATCCTCCTTGCAAACACGAATGAGTCGAAGTTCCGGGTCCTGCGCGATCGGCCGCAACAGACCGGAGCTTGTGACGATGTCCGGCACAGACAGCACATATTCGATCCCGCTCGATTTAATGGCGGCAATGATCCCGCCGCCATTGAGCGCGCCTGACGCCGCAGCACCGCTTACTCCGGGCATGTCCAAGCCAATCTCCAATTCCGTGAGCTAGGCCTCCTCAGCGTAGACCGGATCGGAAATTGCCGCAGCAAAAAGCCGGCGCTTGCGGCCGGCTTTTTCAGATGGCGATTTCGGCGGCTTTATTTGTGGTGATGCCCGACATGCTTCGGCGGCGTCCCGTCAGTCCAGGCATCGTGAGGCAGCGCCGCGTCCACGATCCATCCGCCGATGAACGGCACGACGCAGTCGGCGATGCCGTCATAAGCTTCACGCGGCGTCAGTGGCCGATTAAGAACGACCGTTGCGACCATCGGGTAAACGACCGCACAGCCAAATGTCGTTATGCCGTAAGCGGTGCCCCAGCTCACATGCCGAACAGCGGGATTGCCGTGCTTTCTCGTAAGGTCCCAGGAAACCGCATCCGTACCAAGGCCAACGCCGACGCCAACGGCGGTCAGCCGCGGATCCCGACCATGCGACAGCCAATTCCAGAATGCATTCCAGTTGGCGTTCCAATTATTGTCTTGCGCGCGCGCAACCTGAGGCTGCAGGCTAATTGCCATGACCAGCGCCAGCGCAGCGAACATGAACCGTTTCATTATGGTCACTCCCCCGCCATACCGGCTGGCCCAAAAAACAGGCGCGATATGGTTAATGCATGATGTACGAGCCGGCGGGCGCCGTCGAGTGTCCAAGGCGCCGCCGCGCAAAATTCCCGGTATCTGTGCTTATTTGGCAACCATTTATCCCCAGCCGGACGGCTGGAGGACCGAAAATGTGTCGACCGCCTCCCGACACGGCAACCGAACGTCACGCGATTCGTCGTTGACGAAACGCTCTATTCCGCCGCCGTTCGTCCCGCCCCGCCAGAGCCGAAGCGACGCTCGATGTAGTCGACGACGACCTTTTGGAAGTCGGCGGCGACCGTCGGACCGCGCAGCGTCATGGCTTTTTTGCCATCGATAAAGACCGGCGCGGTCGGTTGCTCGCCGGTGCCCGGTAACGAAATACCGATATCCGCGTGCTTGGACTCGCCCGGTCCGTTGACGATGCAGCCCATCACCGCGACGTTGAGACCCTCGACGCCAGGATAGCGCGTCTTCCACTCGGGCATCGAGTCGCGGATGAAACCCTGGATGCTGGCGGCGAGCTCCTGAAAGGTCGTCGAGGTCGTCCGTCCGCAGCCTGGGCAGGCAGCGACAAGCGGCACGAAGGTCCGCAGACCGATCGTTTGCAACAATTCCTGCGCGACTTTGACTTCCAAGGTACGGTCGCCGTTCGGCTCTGGCGTGAGCGAAATGCGGATGGTGTCGCCGATACCTTGTTGCAACAACACGCCCATTGCAGCCGACGACGCGACGATGCCCTTGGAGCCCATTCCGGCCTCGGTGAGGCCGAGATGCAACGCATAGTCGCACCGCCTCGCTAACTCGCTATAAACGCCGATCAAATCTTGCACCGCGGAGACTTTGGCCGAAAGGATGATTTTCGAGCGCGGCAGGCCGATTTCTTCCGCGCGCTCGGCGGAGAGCAACGCCGATTGCACCATGGCTTCGCGCGTGACATCGCGGGCGTCGACCGGTCGGTTCGAACGCGCATTCTGATCCATCAAATGCGTGAGCAATTCCTGATCGAGCGAGCCCCAATTGGCGCCGATGCGTACCGGCTTGCCGTGGCGGATCGCTGTTTCGACGATGGCGCCGAATTGCCGGTCCTTCTTTTCCTTGAAGCCGACATTGCCCGGATTGATTCGATATTTATCGAGCGCCTCGGCACAGGCGGGATGATCGGCCAGAAGCTTGTGGCCGATATAGTGGAAGTCGCCGACGATGGGGACGTCGACGTTCATTTTGAGAAGCTTTTCCTTGATGTGCGGCACTGCGGCCGCCGCCTCGTCGCGATCGACCGTGATGCGCACGATCTCGGAACCGGCGCGGGCGAGGGCCGCAACCTGCCTCGCCGTCCCCTCGGCATCGGCGGTATCGGTGTTGGTCATCGACTGCACGACAACGGGGGCGCCGCCGCCGACCGTCACATTGCCGACCTTCACGGCAACCGTTCGATGTCTTTCGGCCGGGCCGGAAAATTCCATCATAGCCAAGTCCTTACAGGGCAATCGTTCATAGGGCGGCCTCGCCGTCAAAACGGAAGAAGAGCTACATCCCAGCATATAGCGTCACCGAGGCCGGTTGACGAGGAGGAGGCCCCCGGCCACCAGCGCGACCGCCAGGGCAAAGGCCGGCGTAAGCGGCTCGTTCAGCACAATGTGACCGGCCGCCACGCCAAAGAGGGGAGCCAGAAAAGTGAAGACCGATAGCCGGGCGGCCGAATAACGCACCACCAATGCGAACCAGACCGCGAATGTGACGCTCACGACCCAGACGGTCTGATAGGCGAACGCGCCCAGTGCAAGCGGCGAGGGCATCCTATCGATGTGCTCGCCGAACAGGACTGCCCCGGCACCCAGAAGCGGTGCCGAGACGACCAGCTGGTAGAGCAGGGTTTTCTCGGCACTGACCCGATTGAGCGGGCTGATCTTGATAACCAGCGTCGTCGCCGCCCAGGCAAAGGCGGCACCGACCAGCATGATATCGCCGAGCGCTTGGTGCGGACTGATCGCAGGCGTCGGCACGCCGAAGGCGACGGCAATGCCGATGAAGGACAGCAGCAGACCAAGCCATTGTGAAAGTTGGAACTGATCGCCGGGCACGAGCCAACGCGAGCCGATGACGACAAAAAACGGCGCCAGATAAAGAAACAGCGTGCCGCGAGTCACCGTCGTCCAAACGAGGCCGCGATAAATCAGCAGGAATTCGAGCGCAAAGAGCACGCCCGCCAAAATGCCGGCGCGGAGCGTGCCGTCGCGCCGGAACAGCGGCATGCCGCGCGTCTGCGTCCATAGACCGACCAGCACTGCGGCGATCGCCGAACGCGCCGCCGACTGCGTCAGCGGCGGAATATCGTGAATTGCGAGCTTGATCGCGACATTGTTAAAGCCCCAGCTCAGACATAGTCCGATCGTCACTCCGACCGCAATTGCATCGAGCGGACGAGACGACGGGGAAACGGGCGCGGTTGCGCGATTCAATTCCGCAACATCATCGTTTGCGGCAATGCGAGCAAATGCCGGCAATTTCGATCAGCGGACTCTTGGGCGAAAATCCCGCCGCGCGCGAGGACGCTCTCAACGCTTCGGCGGCCGCGTCTCCCGGCGCCTCGCCGACCGCGCCGCAGCTTTCGCAGATCAGAAAAACGACAAGATCGTCGCCGCCATGATTGTGCACGCAGGCTACGAAGGCGTTGCGGCTCTCGATACGATGGACAAGGCCGTTCTCGCACAGGAAATCCAGAGCGCGATAGATCGTGATCGGTGCCGGGCGGTGCTTTTGCGCCAAACGCTCGATGATTTCATAAGCGCCGAGCGGCTTGTGGCTCGACAGGAGCGCCTGCAAGACCTGACGGCGCATCGGCGTGAGCCGTTGCGCGCGCGCAGCACACTGCGCTTCCGCATGGGCAATCGCCGCGGTGGCGCAACGTTCATGGTCATGGCCCGGCGCTGGAAAAATCATACCCAATGTATTCGTCATAGCTCGATTCATAGCTCGATTCATGGCTCGATTCATGGCTCGGTCATTTTCGCGGACGAACCTGGCCGCGCCGGAGGGTTCATCGGCAGCTCTCACCGAGAGGTAATGTAGCGGATCGCGCAGGATCGCGAAAACGTGACGCACGCCCTGATTTTTATGTTGCGCCGCAGCAAGAAGCGCCCCACATTCCCGCCGTCTCGCAACCGTCTGGCATTCTTTCGGGCGTCCTTCCGTCGGGCGCTCTCCTGAATTGGGAGTTGTCATGCTGAAAGGAAAGTCCGCTCTGGTGACCGGCTCGACGTCCGGGATCGGTCTTGCCACCGCGCGCGCATTGGCGGCCCAGGGCGCCAACATCACCATCAACGGCTTCGGCGACAAGGCCGCGATCGAAAAAGAGCGCGCCGGCATCGAGAAGGAATTCAAGGTCAAGGCGATCTATTCGGGCGCCGACATGAGCAAGCCGGCCGAGATTGCGGACATGGTGCATACGAGCGAAAAGACTTTCGGCTCGCTCGACGTCCTGGTCAACAATGCCGGTATCCAGTTCGTCGCGCCGGTCGAGGAATTTCCGATCGAGAAATGGGACCAGATCATCGCGATCAATCTCTCTTCGGCATTTCATGCCGTCCGCGCCGCGGTGCCTGGCATGAAGGCTCGTAAATGGGGGCGTATCATCAATACGGCGTCGGCGCATTCGCTGGTCGCCTCACCGTTCAAAGTCGCTTATGTCTCCGCCAAGCATGGTCTCGCCGGCCTCACCAAGACGGTGGCGCTGGAACTGGCGACCTTCGGCGTCACCTGCAACTGCATCAGCCCGGGCTATGTCTGGACCCCGCTGGTGGAGAAACAGATCCCGGACACTGCCCGAGCGCGTGGCATGACCGAAGAACAGGTCAAGCGCGACGTGCTGTTGGCCGCGCAGCCGACCAAGGAATTCGTAACCGTCGACGAAGTCGCCAGCCTCGCCGTCTATCTTTGTTCGGATGCGGCCAAAGCCATTACCGGCGCCAATCTTTCGATCGACGGCGGCTGGACGGCCGAATAACGAAGGCATGAGCAATATCCTCAACGCGCTGTTGCCCGGGCGAGCAGCGGCGAAAGCCGCCGCACCAAAAACCAAACGCATCAATCTTGCGCTGCAAGGCGGGGGTGCGCATGGCGCATTCACTTGGGGCGTGCTGGAACAGCTCTTGAGCGACGACCGGGTGTGCATTGAGGGCGTTTCGGGCACGTCCGCCGGAGCGATCAACGCCGTGATGCTGGCCGACGGACTGATCCGGGGTGGCCGCGAGGAAGCGCAAAAGCGGCTCGCCGATTTCTGGCGTTCGGCATCGAGCACCGGCAATCTTCCGGCTCTGCAGCGGGCGGTGATGCAACGGCTGCTATCGTTTACGCCGCTGGAAGGCGCTCCCGTGCAGGTCTGGCTCGACGCCGTATCGAGCTACTTCTCGCCCTATGACGTCAATCCGCTCAATATCAATCCGCTCAAGGATTTGATCGAGCGCTTCGTCGATTTCGAGAAGCTGCGCGCCAGCGCCGATCTGCAGCTCTTCATCTCGGCGACCAACGTCCAGACCGGCCGCGTACGCATCTTTCCACGCGACAAGATCACGGCTGAAGCGGTCATGGCGTCCGCATGTTTGCCGACGATTTTCCGCGCCGTGGAAATCGACGGCGTGCCCTATTGGGATGGCGGTTATCTCGGCAATCCGGTCATCTTTCCATTTTTCCGCACCACCGCCTCCGAGGATGTGCTGGTGGTGCAGATCAACCCGTTGGTGCGGCAGGCGACGCCAATGTCGTCCAGCGAAATCATGAACCGGATCAACGAAATCACCTTCAACTCCTCGCTTATCGGCGAATATCGCGCCATCGACTTCGTCGCCAGGCTGATCGATCAAGGCAAGCTTCCGCGCGGCATCGGACCGGGACAATACCGGCGCATCAACGTTCATCGCATCGTGCTCGACCGTTTCGGCACTCATTTCGACGCTTTCAGTAAGGTTTCGACTGATTACGATTTCTTCGAAATGCTCCAGGTCACCGGTAAGCGAGCGGCACGGCGTTTCCTCGACGAGCATTTTGACGATATCGGCGTGAAGTCCACCGTCGACCTGCGAGCGGAGGCGCAGGCCGAGTGGGCTTGATACGCCCTGGTCATGACGAATGCACCGGTCCCTGCTCACCGCCGAAGTCGGTAAAGCCCGGCTCGAAATCTGCGTCGCCGACATCACGGCGCTTCGCGTCGATGCCATCGTAAATGCCGCGAATAAAGGTCTGCTCGGCGGCGGCGGCGTCGATGGCGCAATCCATCGCGCGGCCGGTCCGGCATTGCGCGCGGAATGCATGCAGCTTGGCGGCTGCGAAACCGGGTCAGCCAAGATGACGCGCGCCTACCGGCTATCGGCGAAGCACATCGTTCACGCTGTCGGTCCGGTATGGCGGGGCGGCGATGCCGGCGAGGACGAGTTGCTCGCATCCTGTTATCGCACGGTGCTCAACCTTGCCGCAGCGCACCGCTCGGCGTCGATCGCGTTTCCGGCGATCTCGACCGGCGTCTATGGCTTCCCGCCGGACCGTGCCGCGCGCATTGCCGTCGCCACTGTCGTCGCCGAAATTGCAGCCTCGCCGCGCAACATAACGCGAGTCGTGTTCTGCTGCTTCACGCGGGCTATCGCAGACCATCACGCCGCGGCATTTGCCGATCGCGGACTGACTTAAATAAATCCGCTTTGAAATGCCGGTGCCGCGGATCTGCCTTGCAGATTTTTTGGGCTGCAATTTAGTAAGGTGACTTATATTATGCTCCCATCAAGCTAGGTCACAACCATGCTCCCACGCTCGCTTAATCGTGAATTTGCGTTTTCTCTCAATGACGTAGCTCGCATGCTCCGAACCTATGCGGATCACAAAGCGAGCCAGTTCGGCATCACCCGTGCCCAGTGGGTGGTCCTGGCCAGGCTCGACCGGTTCGAGGGGCTTAAGCAGTCCGAACTTGCCGAAATGCTCGATCTTCAGCCGATCACGCTAACCCGGCTGCTCGATCGGCTTTGCGACAACGGCCTGATCGAACGGCGCTCGGATCCGAATGACCGACGCGCCAAGCGGCTTTACCTGACAGCGGCGGCCCGGCCGCTGCTCGATCGGCTTGGCGATCTCGGCGAAGAACTGATGACGACGGCGCTTGTCGGCGTCGATCGCGAGAGCGTCGAGCGGATGGTTGGGCAACTCGCCATCGTCAAAGAAAATCTCCGCCATGCGATCCAGAGCAAAACCGCTCCCGGGGCGGCAGGGGGCCAGCGCTATGGCTGAGCGGGCGCTTAAATCCATCGCTCCGGAACGCGATGAAGCGCCCGATGTGCGCGAGGTGCCGTCGGCCGTGCCGGCGGCGCGCCCATCGGATGCGCGGGCCGCTTCCGGCAAGAAAAAAGCGCGCAAACTGGACCGACGCGGCGGATCGCGCTGGGCCCTTTTTGCAGCCCTGCCGCTTGTTCTCCTCGTCGGCGCGTACTGGTACGTCACAGGCGGCAAGATCATGTCGACGGATGACGCCTATGTGGATACCCAGAAGGTCGGCATCTCGACCGATGTCTCCGGCATCGTCCAAACCGTGAATGTCACGGACAACGAGCGCGTTCGCGCCGGCCAGGTGCTGTATCGGCTCGATCCCCGGCAGTTTCAGATCGCTCTCGACAACGCCAAGGCCAACTTGGCCCAGACGGCGCTGACGATCGACGCGATGAAGCAGGATTACCAGCGCATGCTGAGCGACGTCGCCGCGCAGCAGGCCCAGGTCGGGTTGGATCAGACGAATTATGACCGCGACACGACGCTGCTGCGCAGCGGCACCGTCTCCCAGGCCATCTACGATCAGGCGCAATCGACCCTGGACACCGACAAGAACAAGCTCGAATCCTTGCGTCAGCAGGCCCAAGTGCAGCTGGCGCGGCTTGACGGCAATGCCGACATCCCCGCTGCTCAGCACCCGCAATATCTGCAGGCCCGAACACAGGTCGAAGAAGCTCAGCGTCAGCTCGATCACGCGGTCGTCGTTGCGCCCTTCGCCGGCTTGGTTACCGATGTTTCGGCGATTGCCCCCGGCAAGTATCTCGCTGCATCGACAACCGCTTTCTACCTCGTCGATACGGATCACGCTTGGATTGACGCCAACCCGAAAGAGACCGAACTCACTTATGTGCGACCCGGCCAGCCGGTTACCATTACGGTCGACGCCTATCCCGATGTAACCTGGCATGGCACTGTCGAGAGCATTAGCCCGGCGGCGGCTCAGGAGTTTTCCCTGCTGCCGGCGCAAAACACCAGCGGCAATTGGGTGAAAGTTGTCCAGCGCGTTCCGCTGCGGGTGCGTGTCGACGCCGCCGAAAACAAGCCGCCGCTGCGCGCCGGCATGAGTGCCGTGGTCGACGTCGATACCGGACATGCTCGGGGCTTGCCGCGTCTCTTTAGCTGGTGAACGCCATGGAGCAGTCCGACGGCGCCAATCGCGGCCTGATCACGCTTTGCGTAATTCTTGCGACGCTGATGCAGGCGCTCGATACGACCATCGCCAATGTCGCGCTGCCCTATATGCAGGGCAGCGTCGCGGCGAGCCAGGACCAAATCGATTGGGTGCTGACCTCCTATATTGTCGCCGCCGCGATCATGACCCCGCCGACCGGCTTTCTCGCCGGAAAATTCGGCATCAAGCGGCTGTTCCTGGTGTCCATCGGCGGCTTTACGCTGGCGTCGATGCTTTGCGGCATGGCCCAATCGCTGGATCAGATCGTCCTGTTCCGCGTCTTGCAGGGCGCCTTCGGCGCGGCACTGGTGCCGCTCTCCCAATCCGTGCTGTTTGGCACTTATCCGCGGGAGCGCCAGGGCTTTGCCATGGCGCTATTCGGCGTCGGTGTCATGATCGGTCCGGTTCTGGGTCCGGTTCTCGGCGGCTGGCTGACCGAGAATTACAGCTGGCGCTACGTTTTCTATATCAATCTGCCCATCGGAATCCTCGACCTTCTCGGCATCATGCTGTTCCTGCCGGAATCTCAGCGCGATCAAGTCAGCAAACTCGATTGGTTCGGCTTCGGCACCCTGAGCGTCACGCTCGGCGCTCTGCAAATCATGCTCGATCGCGGCGAGCAGAAGGATTGGTTCAGTTCGGGCGAAATCATCATCGAAGCGATCGTCGCCGCCTCGGCCTTCTATCTGTTCCTCGTCCACATCTTCACGTCGAGGAATCCATTCGTCAAACCATCGATGTTCCGCGACCGCAATTTTACGGCCGGAATGCTTTTCGTCGTGATCGTCGGCCTGACCTATTACGCATCGATGGCGCTGCAGCCGCCCTATTTGCAGGAGCTGATGAATTATCCGGTCGTCACCGCAGGTCTTATCATGGGACCGCGCGGCGTCGGCACCATGGCTTCAATGCTGATCGTCGGCCGCATGGTCGGCCGTGTCGACACCCGAATGCTGCTCGGTATCGGACTCGGCCTGACCGCATGGTCATTCTACCAAATGACGGCCTGGACGCCGGACATCTCACAGGAGTCGATTATCGCGGTCACGATGGTTCAGGGTTTCGGCCTCGGTTTTCTGTTCGTGCCGCTGAGCGCGGCGACATTATCGACGCTGCCGGCGAAAATGCGGACCGAAGGCGCCGGCCTTTACAGCCTGTTCCGCAATATCGGCTCGAGCATCGGCATTTCAGTGGTCAATGCGCTGCTGATACGCAATACCCAAGCGAACCACGCCGACATCGCCTCGCATGTGACCGCCGTGAACCGCGGATTCGACAATCCGGCGGTGGCCCATTTCTGGAATCCGCTGACCGCCGCCGGCCGCACGGCGCTCGATGCGATCATCACGCAGCAAGCGCAGATCATCGCTTATATCGACGACTACAAGCTCCTGATGATTGCGACGCTTGCCGTACTTCCGTTGTTGATCGTGTTTCGGCGCCCGTCAGCCCGGGTCGCCAACGTCCCGGCGATGGAGTGAAAAAACAACGGGCGGCCAACACGGCCGCCCGCTGAAAACTTCCGAAAGCCGGAGCGACTATTCGCCCGCCACCGCTTCGCGCGGTTGCTCGCCTTCTGCCTTTTGCTTGGCTTCGAGATCCTCGCCGGTTTGCTGATCGACGACTTTCATCGACAGCCGCACCTTGCCGCGCTCGTCAAAGCCGAGCAGTTTCACCTTGACCTTGTCGCCTTCCTTGACCACGTCGGTGGTTTTCTGCACCCGGCGCGGCGCCAGCTGGCTGATATGAACGAGGCCGTCTTTGGCGCCGAAGAAGTTTACAAAGGCGCCGAAGTCCATCACCTTGACTACGGTGCCCTCGTAGATGTGACCGACTTCCGGTTCGGACGCGATCGACTTGATCCAATTGATCGCCGCCTTGATCGACTCCGCGTCGGCGGAGGCGACTTTGACCGAACCGTCGTCCTCGACGTTGATCTTGGCGCCGGTTTTTTCGACGATCTCGCGGATGACTTTGCCGCCGGCGCCGATCACTTCACGGATCTTGTCGACGGGAATCTTGAACGACTCGATGCGCGGGGCGTATTCGCCGAGTTCGGCGCGCGCGGCGGTCAGTGCTTTCGACATTTCGCCAAGGATATGCAAACGGCCGTCTTTGGCCTGGGCCAAAGCGACCTTCATGATTTCCTCGGTAATGCCGGCGATCTTGATGTCCATTTGCAGCGAGGTCACGCCGCCTTCGGTGCCGGCGACCTTGAAATCCATGTCGCCGAGATGGTCTTCGTCGCCGAGAATGTCGGAGAGCACGGCATAGCGTTTGTCTTCGAGAATGAGGCCCATGGCGATGCCGGCGGTCGGCCGCTTGAGCGGTACGCCGGCATCCATCAGCGCCAGCGACGAGCCGCACACCGTCGCCATTGACGACGAACCGTTCGACTCGGTGATCTCCGAGACAACACGGATGGTGTAGGGGAACTCTTCTTTTGACGGCAGCATCGGATGGATCGCCCGCCAGGCGAGCTTGCCGTGGCCGATTTCGCGGCGGCCGGGCGCCCCAATGCGGCCGGTTTCGCCGACCGAATAAGGCGGGAAGTTGTAATGCAGCAGGAACGTTTCCTTATACGTTCCCTGCAGCGCGTCGACGAACTGCTCGTCTTCGGAGGTGCCGAGCGTGGCCACCACCAAAGCCTGGGTCTCGCCACGGGTGAACAGCGCCGAACCGTGGGTGCGCGGCAACACGCCGACTTCCGCCACGATCTGCCGAACTGTTTTTACGTCGCGGCCGTCGATGCGCTTGCCGGTGTCGAGGATATTCCAGCGCACGATCTTGGCTTCGAGCTCCTTGAACACGCCGGCAACTGCGGCCTTGTCGTATTTCGCTTCGGCACCTTCCGGAAAAAACTTCGCCATCACCGTTTGCTTGACCGCGGCGACGGCGTCCTGCCGATCCTGCTTGCGCACGATCGAATAGGCGGCGCGCAGATCCTTCTCGGCGAGCCCGAGAATTTCCTCCTCAAGCGCCTTATTGTCGGCGCCGGTCAGATCGCGCGGCTCCTTGGCTGCTTTTTCGGCAAGCTTGATGATGGCCTCGATCACCGGCTGGAAATGCCGGTGGCCGAACATCACGGCGCCGAGCATGATCTCTTCGGACAGCTCTTTGGCTTCCGACTCCACCATCATGACGGCGTCTTGCGTGCCGGCGACGACGAGATCGAGCTGACTCTCGGTCATCTCGTCGATCTGCGGGTTGAGCACATATTCGTTGTTGATAAAGGCGACGCGGGCGCCGCCGATCGGGCCCATGAACGGCGCGCCCGAAAGGGTCAGCGCGGCAGAGGCCGCGACCATTGCCACGATATCGGGATCGTTCTCCTGATCGTGCGAAAGCACGGTCACGGTCACCTGGGTGTCGCAGCGCCAGCCTTCGGCGAACAGCGGACGGATCGGGCGATCGATCAGGCGCGACGTCAGCGTGTCCTTTTCGGTCGGACCGCGCTCACGTTTGAAATAGCCGCCGGGAATCCGGCCGGCCGCGTAATATTTCTCGGTGTAGTTGACGGTGAGCGGAAGGAAATCGATGCCTGCCTTCGGCTCCTTGGCGGCAACGACCGCGGCAAGCACGCTGGTCTCGCCATAAGTAGCGAGCACGGCGCCGTCGGCTTGACGCGCTATTCGGCCGGTTTCCAGGGTTAGAGTACGGCCACCCCAGTCAAGTTGCACACGATGAATGTTAAACATTGCGATTGTCTCTCATGGTTTTCGGCAAAGCGCGAAAGCCATAAGCAAGACGGCGAGACGCTGTCGGCGCAGCACCGCTGCATTGCCGTTCCAGCGTCTGGCGATCCTGCCATGGCCTTCGGACCTTCCTTAGATATGAACAGGCAAGGGCCCGTTCTACGGGTCGGCAGCTTCGCTGCCAGGTCAAAAGCGGACACTTCATGCGCCGCCTACAAACGCGCGGGACATCCCGCACGCAAACTTTTAACGGCGAATACCCAGCCGTTCGATCAACTCCTTGTAACGACCATCGTTGGTGCGCCGCAGATAATCGAGAATCTGGCGCCGCTGCGACACGAGCTTGAGCAAGCCGCGCCGCGAATGGTTGTCCTTTACATGCGTCTTGAAGTGTTCCGTCAAATTGTTGATCCGCTCCGAAAGGAGCGCAACTTGGACTTCAGGCGAGCCTGTGTCACCGGATTTGGCGGCGTAAGTCTTGATCACTTCCGCTTTACGCGCGGTCGTTATCGACATCGTCATCAACCTCTTTGTCTTGCGGCACGACCAGCGATGCCGGTTAAATTAAACACGCGGCGGGGAACAATCTCGCCGCGCTCGACCTCGGCAATGGCCAATAGTTGGCCGCTCGAGGCGACCTGGACCATGCCGCGGAAGATGGAGGCGTCCCGTCCGCGCAACAATACGGCTTGGCCCCTGGCGAGCCTCGCCGCGTCTGCCGGGCTCACGGCCAGCGCCGGGATGTCGTCCAGCGCGGTCTCGATCGGCAGAAGCGTATCGGCGAAGTGTCCCTCGCCGGCGGCCGCTCTATGGCACAAAGCCTCGATCTGTTCCAGGGGTATCATATCGCCCTCGCCGAAGGGGCCGACCCGGCTTCGCCGCAGCGCCGAGACGTGCCCAAACGGGCCTAGCGCCCGGCCGAGATCCCGGGCCAGCGAGCGTATATAGGTGCCTTTTCCGCATTCGGCCGCCAGCACGGCATGGTCGGGGTCCGGTATTTCGAGCAATTCGAGCCGGTGGATCGCGACGGCGCGAGGCGCGAGCTCTACGGTCTCGCCGTCGCGCGCCAGGTCGTAAGCGCGCTCACCGTCGATTTTCACGGCGGAGTAGCGGGGCGGCACTTGTTCGATCGTGCCGGTGAAACGCGGCAACAGGGCGCGTATGGCCGCCGCATCGGGGCGGATTTCACTTGTTGCCACGACGCGGCCCTCGGCATCGTCGGTATCGCGCTCCTCGCCCCAGCGAATGGTAAACAGATACGTTTTGCGGCCATCGACCACGAATGGCACGGTTTTGGTCGCTTCTCCAAGCGCGATCGGCAGGCAGCCCGAGGCCAAGGGATCGAGCGTGCCGGCGTGTCCCGCTCGCTTGGCGCAGTACAAGTGCTTGATGACGGAAACTGCATGCGTCGACGTCATACCGACCGGTTTGTCGAGAACGATCCAACCGTGCACGTCGCGCTTCGGCCTTTTTTGTCTTCCCTGCGCCCGTTCTGTCCCGCCTGGTGTGGCGGCGCCGGGCTGAGCGGCAGCTTCTGGTGCGTTCATTTATTCGTCTTTCTCGCCGCCCAAGTTATTTTCGCCGCCCAAGTTATTTTCGCCGCCCAAGTTATTTTCGCCGCCCAAGTCTTTGTTGTTCAGATCGCGTTGGACCACGGGCGTTCGTAGAAGCTTCTCGATCCGTTCCGCTTCGTCGAATCGATCGTCGATGTGGAAGCGAATCTCAGGCGCAAATTTCAGGTTAACGCGCCGGGCGATTTCGCCGCGGACGTAGCGCTTGTGACGCTCGAGCGCATCGAGCACTTCTTTGGCGTCGCGGCCGCCGAGCGGCATAATGTAAATGGTCGCGAGCCGTAGATCGGTGGTCAGGCGCACTTCCGGTACCGTGATCATGTGCGTCTCGATGACCGGGTCGTGGACTTCGCCGCGCGTGAGCATGTCGGCGAGTTCATGCCGGATCAATTCGCCGACGCGGAGCTGACGTTGCGAACCGCCGGCAGACTGATCGCGATGTTGGTGATGGCGTGCCATTTTGCTATTACCGTCATGCGCGGCCCCGGACCGCGCACCTCGTTTCCACATGCAGTGCTTTCATCCCCGGAATTGCCGGATAAGTCCGGCAACGACGACGTAGGTGCGCGCAAACCGTGAGTATTGAACTCACAATGTCCGCTGCACGCTCTCCACCCGGTAGCACTCGATGACGTCGCCGACCTTCATGTCCTGATAGTTCTCGAATGCCATGCCGCATTCTTGACCGGCGACGACTTCGCGCGCGTCGTCCTTGAAGCGCTTGAGCTGCGACAGCTTGCCCTGGTGAACGACCACGTTGTCGCGAATGAGCCGCACATTGGCGCCGCGCTCGACGGTGCCGTCGGTGACGCGGCAACCGGCGACGGTGCCGACCTTGGAGACCTTGAAGATTTCGAGAATGACGGCGTTGCCGAGCATGGTCTCGCGCAGCGTCGGCGCGAGCAAGCCCGACATCGCCTTTTTCACGTCATCGACGAGATTGTAGATGATATCGTAATAGCGAATTTCGACCCCGGCCTGCTCGGCGGCCTCGCGCGCCTCCTTGTGCGCGCGGACGTTGAAGCCGATGAGGGCTGCGCCCGACGCCTCGGCCAACGTCACGTCGGATTCGGTAATTCCGCCGGCGCCCGCGAAGATTATGCGTGCGGCGACCTCGTCCGTGGAAAGCTTCTCCAGCGCGCCGACGATCGCTTCGATCGAGCCCTGCACGTCGCCCTTGATGACGAGCGGGAAGTCTTTGCGGCCGGTGGTCTTGAGCTGATTCATCATCTGCTCGAGCGAACCGCGCATGCCGGTCTGCCGCGCTGCCATTTTCTCGCGCTTCTGGCGGTCGCGATAATCGGCGATCTCTCTTGCGCGCGCTTCGGTATCGACGACGGCCAGCCGGTCGCCGGCCTCGGGCGTGCCGTTGAAGCCCAAAACTTCGACCGGCATCGACGGTCCGGCCGCGACGACGGAATGGCCTGTATCCGACATCAAGGCGCGCACGCGGCCCCATTCCGAGCCGGCGACGACGATATCGCCGGGTTTGAGCGTGCCGCGCTGAACCAGGACAGTCGCAACGGGACCCCGGCCGCGATCAAGCCGCGCCTCGATCACAGTACCTTCAGCGGCGCGGTGCGGGTTGGCCTTCAGCTCGAGCACCTCCGCCTGCAGCGCGATCATATCGAGAAGCTTGTCGAGATTGGTCTTCGCCTTGGCGGAGACTTCAAGTTCCAGCACGTCGCCGCCCAGCGATTCAACTTGGATTTCATGCTGCAACAATTCGGTGCGCACGCGCTCCGGCCTGGCATCCGGCTTGTCGATTTTGTTGATGGCGACGATGATAGGCACCTTCGCCGCTTTGGCGTGATGGATGGCTTCGACCGTTTGCGGCATGACGCCATCGTCGGCGGCGACTACGAGTACCACGATATCGGTAATCTTGGCGCCGCGCGCGCGCATGGCGGTGAACGCAGCGTGGCCGGGCGTATCGATGAAAGTGACGCGGCCGCCCGATGGCGAGGTCACCTGGTAGGCGCCGATATGCTGGGTGATGCCGCCGGCCTCGCCGGCTGCGACTTCAGTCGAGCGAATGGCGTCAAGCAGCGATGTCTTGCCGTGATCGACATGGCCCATGATGGTGACGACAGGCGCGCGCGACTGCAGGCTTTCCGGAGTGTCGGCGGCATCGAACATGCCCTCTTCGACATCCGACTCGGCAACGCGCCGCACGGTGTGGCCGAGCTCTTCGGCGATCAGCTGCGCAGTATCGGCGTCGATCGTGTCGGTGATCTTCGCCATATGCCCCTGTTGCATGAGGATGCGGATCACGTCGACGGCGCGTTCGGCCATGCGGTTGGCCAGTTCCTGGATCGTGATCGTCTCGGGGATCGTCACTTCGCGGGCGATTTTTTCCTTCGGCTCGTCGCGGTGGCCGGTCATGCGTTGCACGCGGCGCCGGAATGAAGCGACCGAGCGTTCGCGCACCTCGTCGGCGGAAAGTGCCGTCACCACGGTGAGACGTCCGCGGCGCTTTTCGCCGCCGCCGCGTGTCGGCTTGGGCGCCGGCGCCCAAGCCGACACGCGGCGGGCGGTGCGCGGCGCTTCGTCCTCGTCGGCTTCGAGTGCCGGCCGTGCGCCGGGCTTCGCCGTGGTTGCCACATCGGCGCCGAAGCGCTTCTTGGCGACCTCGTCGGCCTTGCGTTTGGTCTCCTCGTCGTGCTTACGGCGAACTTCTTCGTTGAGTTTACGGGCTTCCGCCGCTGCACGTTCGGCACGATCGACTTCTTCGCGGGAGCGGCGGACGCGCGCCTCTTCCTCGGCGCGTTCGCGCTCCTCGGTTTCGCGCAGCCGCGCATCGGCAAGGGCATGGGCGCGCGCGTTGCGCTCGTCATCGGTGAGCGTGCGCAGCACGACGCCCGAAGATTTTGGTGCAGCGACAGGCATTGCGGTCGCGGGCGCCGTTGCGGCAGCCGTCGCTTTGGCCGGCGCGCCGGCGGCGCGCTTTGGCGCGGCGCCGCGTTCGGGCGCCGCGGCGGGTTCTGCTTTGACCTCGCCTGGACCGGCGCCGCGGCGTTTGACCTTCTCGACGACGACGGCCTTGCTGCGGCCGTGGCTGAAGCTCTGGCGCACCACGCCCTGTTCGACGCCGCCGCGCTTGAGCGTCAGCGTCTTGGCCGGGGTAACGCTCAACTTCTCGCCGCTATTCTTGGTCGTCTCAGTCATTCGCATCCAATTCCATACACACCGATAGTCTCGGTCAGCTCAGTTCCGAACCGCATCGGCGGCCTTTTGGCCCAAATTGCCGGTTCGGAACCGCTCCAAGCGCCGTAAACGCGCCAAAACCGTGTCACTCGAAGGCCCGGCAAGCAGGGCTGCATGTATCACATTTGGGCGGCCCAGTGCCAAATCCAATTGCGCCGAGGTCAGGATTCGAATCACGGGGACCGAATCCGCCTGCGGGCTCCGGCGCCGGGCGGAATCGAGCTTATTGACCCCATCGCCCGCAGCCTCGGCCGCATGTAAAACCGCGACAACGTGCTCATGCGCCAGCGCCGCTTCGACTTTGGTAAAACCGGCGACGACCAGGGAGGCTTTACCGGCGATTGCCAGCGCCCCCAAGGCCGATCGTGCGATGAGCTGCTCGGTACGGGCTGCAAGGTCGGCCGGAAGCCGAACGTCCCGCTTGAAGCCATGCCCGAAAACATTGCGTTTGATCGCATCGGCAAGGGCGTCTTGCGTCGCCGTCACCCAGACGCCGCGCCCCGGTAGCTTGTGCTTGAGGTCCGGCACGGCCTCGCCATCGGGTCCGATGACGAAACGGATCAAATCCGAAACCGGCCGTACCGCGCGCGTTACAATGCACATGCGCTCGACCTCGTGGTCACGTGGTCCACGGTCCAGTTCGGTCTCGGTCGCTGCAATGGTCATGCTTGGTGCGGCTCCGTTCACGGCTGCGCCGGGGCGGCCGCCGCCTCTTCGGCGACGGGCGGCGGTGCGAGATCGGCTTCACTGACCCAGCCCGCTTTGAGCCGCGCTTGCATGATGATGGCCTCAGCCTCCTCGCGCGCCAGCTCGAAGCCGTCGAGGATGCCGGCTTGGCGGACCGTTTCGCCGTCCTTGCGTTCGGTCCAGCCGGCGAGATCGTCGGTCGCGCATCCAGCAAGATCCTCGACGGTCTTGACGCCATTCTCGCCGAACCGCACCAGCATCGCGGTGGTGACGCCCTCGATATCCTTGAGCGCGTCTTCGACGCCAAGCTCTTTGCGCTTGGCGTCGAGATCGGCTTCGATCTTGGCTAAGTATTCGCGGGCGCGGGTCTGCAATTCGGCGGCGGTGTCTTCGTCGAAACCTTCGATGCTCGCGATTTCCTTGGTGTCGACCATCGCCAACTCTTCGACCGAATTAAAGCCTTCCGAAGCCAGCAACTGTCCGATCACCTCGTCGACGTTGAGCATGTCGATGAACATGCGGGTGCGGTTCTCGAATTCCGCTTGGCGGCGTTCGGATTCCTCCTGTTCGGTCAGGATGTCGATGTCCCAGCCGGTGAGCTGCGAGGCGAGACGGACATTTTGACCGCGCCGGCCGATGGCGAGCGAGAGCTGTTGGTCGGGGACCACGACTTCGATGCGCTCGCGTTCTTCGTCGAGCACCACTTTGGCGACCTCGGCGGGCGCCAGCGCGTTGACGACGAAAGTCGCGATATCGTGCGACCACGGGATAATGTCGATCTTCTCGCCTTGCAGCTCATTGACCACCGCCTGAACGCGCGAGCCGCGCATGCCGACGCAGGCGCCCACCGGATCGACCGAAGAATCGCGCGACACGACGGCGATCTTGGCGCGCGAGCCGGGGTCGCGGGCAACCGCCTTGACCTCGACGATGCCGTCATAGATTTCCGGCACTTCCTGCGCGAACAGTTTCGCCATGAATTGCGGATGTGTGCGCGATAGGAAAATCTGCGGCCCGCGTTGCTCGCGTCGCACGTCGTAGATATAGGCGCGGATGCGGTCGCCGTTGCGGAACACTTCGCGCGGCAGCATTTCGTCGCGCCGCACGATCGCTTCGCCGCGGCCGAGATCGACCACCACGTTGCCGTATTCGACGCGCTTGACGATGCCGTTCACGATGTCGCCGATGCGATCCTTGTATTCGTCGTATTGGCGGTCGCGTTCGGCTTCGCGCACCTTCTGCACGATCACTTGTTTCGCCGATTGTGCGGCGATCCGCCCGTATTCGAGCGGCGGCAGGGGATCGGCGATAGTGTCGCCGATCTGCGCGGCGGGATGACGCCGGCGGGCATCGTCGAGGCTGATCTGTGTCGCCGGATTTTCCACCGTATCGACCACCAGCATGTGCCGCGACAGATGCAGCTCGCCGCTCTTGGGGTCGATCTCCGCGCGGACCTCGGTCTCGCTGCCGTAACGAGAGCGTGCGGCCTTGGCGATGGCGTCTTCCATGGCGCCGAGCACGATACGTCGGTCGATCGCCTTTTCGCGGGCGACCGCCTCGGCGATCTGGAGAAGTTCGAGTTTGTTGGCGCTTACGGTCGCCATCGGTTAGTCTCCTTTGCGTTGGTTCTGCTTGCTCTTGCGCAGCGATTCGGAAATGAGCGCGTCGGTGAGAACGAGCTTGGCTTCCATCATGTCGTCGATGGGCAGCAAGATTTCGGAATTTCCGTCTGCCGCTGCATCAGTGCGGCGCAGGCGCGCACACGTGCCGTCGGTGCCGGTCAATTCACCCCGGAACCGCCGCCGGCCGTCGATCGGCGCCTGCATCTCCACCTGCGCGACATAGCCGGCATAACGGTCGAAATCCGAGCGCCGCACCAGGGGCCGATCGATGCCGGGAGACGAGATCTCCAGCCGATAAGAGCCTTCGATCGGATCGGCAACATCGAGCACGGGCGATAGCGCCCGCGAAGCCGCTTCGCAGTCTTCAATCGTCATGGTGCCATCCGGACGTTCGGCCATGATTTGAACGGTGCAGCCGGCGAAGGCGGATATGCGTATTCGAACAAGCCGATAACCGAGCGTGGCAAGGACCGGTTCGGCCAGCGCGGCGACGCGCGCCGCCCGTCCCGGTTCGGTGATGAGCCGCGGCTCGTCGGCAAAACTCGGACATGCAACGCTCGTCGGCCTGTCGTCCATGCTGTTCGGCCATTGATCCCGCAAACATTGATCCCGCAAACATTGATCCCGCAAACGTGGACTGCAAACGCCGTCTGGCCTCAGGTAATAAAAAAGAGCGGGTCCCGGGGGAACCCACTCTCAAAACCGTTCGGATCAATCCGACCGTTATGAGGTATCCATGACGGATGCGCTAAATATAGCGGATTATCGGGCGCTGGCAAGGCCTGTCAGGGCTGGGAGACTGGGCGTCACAGGCGCGCCCGCAATCCCTGTGAGCTATCTTAATCCCCGACTGCCGGTGCTTAAGTCCTAATCGCAAGGGTTCATTCAGAATTGCTGAATTATTCTGTCGCACGCGCACCGCATAATTCGCGAAGAATGGTGGATCGAGGATGGGTGCCGCCATCTCGCTGATTCCAGAACTCGAAGATGTGCTTCAGCGCGGCTCGCGGCAGAAGCGCGCCGCGGCATTGCGGCGCGTTACCGCGCTGTTTCTTGACGGCGCCGGCAGCTACGGCGAGGCCCATGTCGCGCTGTTCGACGACGTCTTTGCGCTGCTCATCGACGAAATCGAGAGCAAGGCGCGCGCCGAACTTTCCCATTGCCTTGCGCCGGTCAGCAACGCACCGATCAAGGTGCTGCGCATGCTGGCCAATGACGACGATATTGCAGTCGCCGGGCCCGTGCTCAAACTGGCGCCGCGCCTAGCCGAGGCCGATCTCGTCGATCTCGCAAAGACCAAGAGTCAGGCCCACCTGCGCGCGATCTCCATGCGGCAGGCGCTTGGCGAGGCGATCACCGAGGTTCTGGTGCGGCGCGGCGATCGCGAGGTCGCGCGCAGCGTTGCCGACAATCGCGGCGCGCGCATTTCCGAGACGAGCTTTTTTCGTCTCGTCAAGCGCGCCGAGAGCGATGGCATTCTTGCCGAGAAAGTCGGGCTGCGGCCCGATATTCCGCCAGAGCTTTTTCGCGAATTACTGACTCGAGCCACCGCAATCGTGCATAAGCGGCTGCTCGCTTCGGCGACGCCGGAATTGAAGGCGGAAATTCGCCGCGTCCTGGAAAAAGTTTCCAATGAAGTCGGCGCGCGCGTCGGTCCGCGCGACTACCGGGTCGCGCAGCGCGTGGTGCTGCGGCTGCATCGGGCGGGCGGCATGAACGAGGCGGCCTTGGCGGCATTCGCCAGCGACGGCAAGTACGAAGAGACGGTCGTCGCCCTTGCCACGCTTTCCAAGGTGCCGATCGACGTCGCCGACCGGCTGATGGCCAGTGAACGGCCCGATCCGGTGCTGATCCTGTGCAAAGCCACCGGCATGAGCTGGCCGACGGTGAAGTCGGTCATCACGGTGCGGCCCGACGGCAAGCCGCCGTCGAGCCTGGGCATCGATTCCGCCTTCGCCAATTATGACCGGCTCTCGGCTTCGACCGCACAGCGGGTGGTGCGGTTCTGGCAGGTGCGGCAGAACCAGAAAGACTAGTCGTCGTTGCCGCTCAAGCTTTAAGTTCTCCGGAAGATCAGAAAGCAGGACGTCCGGTCTGCGCGCGTGGCCTTGGCGTGATAGCGCGTTCCGGTAAAGCCAGGCCACGGCTTGCGCCAATCGTCGGCGCATTCCGCAGTCCACTCGAATAATTTCGATCTCAGAAATCGCTGCAGCGTCCAGCCGGCATAATCGGCAATATCGGTCACGAAGCGTAACTCGCCGTTTTGCCGTAGGACACGTCCGAGCTGCGCCACCGTCTCATCTTGCACGAAGCGGCGTTTCCAATGCCGCCGTTTCGGCCAGGGATCGGGGTGGATCAGGTCGATCCGCGCCAATGACTTTTTTGGAAGCCACGCGATCAGGCCGACGGCGTCGTCGAAATGCAGACGCACATTGCCGAGCCGGTTGCTTTCGATGCCGGCGAGCGCTTTGGCCATGCCGTTGACGAACGGCTCTACGCCGATAAACCCGATATCCGGCCGCTCACGCGCCCGGGCGATCATCGATTCGCCGCCGCCAAAACCGATTTCGAGATCCACTTCGGTGATGGGGACTGCAAAGAGCGCATTGAGCCCGGCGGGGGCGGGACGGGAGAGATCGAGCGCAAGCTGCGGCAACAGGGTGGCAAAGAGCCGCGCTTGGTTGGGGCGCAGCCTATGTCCTTTGCGCCGTCCGAAAAACGCGCGCGGGTGTCTTTCAAAAATTTCCGCCACCGTCATGCTCCGCGCTAGCGGAAGGTCCAGTAAACACCGGTCGAGCCGAAATTGCACGGATGCTCGTTGCTCGCCGTCCGGCGGTTACTGGATCACCGCCGGAGCCTGCCATTGAATTGGCGCAAGGCTGGGTCGTGGCGGCTGACGGCGAGTGCTCAGCGCAGCGCGCGTTTGAGCGCGTCGGCGAGATCGGTGCGCTCCCAGGAAAAGCCGCCGTCCTTCTCCGGAGCGCGGCCGAAATGGCCGTAAGCCGCGGTGCGCCGGTAAATCGGACGGCTGAGTTTGAGCGCACGGCGGATGCTGGTCGGCCGCAGCGGAAACAGTTCCGGCAGGAGTTTCTGCAGCTTCGCCTCTTCGACCTTGCCGGTTCCGTGGGTATCGACCAGCAGGGACATTGGATCGGCGACGCCGATCGCATAAGCGATCTGGATGGTGCAGCGCTCGGCTAATCCGGCCGCGACGACATTCTTGGCTAGGTAGCGCGCAGCATAGGCGGCCGAACGATCGACCTTTGTCGGATCTTTCCCGGAGAACGCGCCGCCGCCATGTGGCGCATATCCGCCATAAGTGTCGACGATGATCTTTCGCCCGGTCAGGCCACAATCGCCGTCGGGCCCGCCGATGACGAAATTGCCCGTGGGGTTTACCAAAAAATCGCTCGGTTTCTTCGGCATCCAGCCGCCGGGTAGCGCCGCCGTGACCGTATCCTCGATCATGTCGCGGATCATGCCAGGCGAATATTTTTTGCCGTTGCGGGTCTGCGCATTGTGTTGTGTCGAGACCACGACTTTAGTGCAGCCCACCGGCTCGCCATCGACATATTTCACGGTCACCTGACTTTTGGCGTCGGGCTGCAAATCGAATAAAGCGCCCGCGCGGCGCTTCTCCGACAGCACTTTGAGAACCTTGTGCGCGAAATAGATCGGCGCCGGCATGAACGAGCCTTTCTCGTAGACCTCGCTTTCGGTGCAGGCAAAACCGAACATCATGCCCTGATCGCCGGCGCCTTCCTGCTCGCCGCTCTTTTTCTTTTTGGCGTCGACGCCCATGGCGATGTCGGGGGACTGGCCGTGGAGCAGCACTTCGATATCGGCGCCGTAATACGAAAAGCCGTCTTGGTCGTAACCGATGTCCTTGACCACGCGGCGCGCAATGTCGGCGATCATCTCGCGATTGACCACTGCCTTCTCGCCATGCTTGTAAAATAGCGGTGCCTGGCCGCGGCCTTCACCGGCGACGATGATTTTGTTGGTGGTGCACAACGTCTCGCAGCCCAGCCGCGTATTCACGGCGCTTTCGTCGGCGATGCCGAGCTTGATGTCGTTCTCGATGAACGCATCGAGCACGGCATCCGAAATTTGGTCGCAGACTTTGTCAGGATGCCCTTCCGACACGGACTCGCTTGTGAACAGATAATTAGCGCGTCGCACAGCGAAACACTCCCCTCATTAACCGGTCTTGAAATCACTGGCCTGGCCCGCGCGGGTCTTAATCCACGCGGAACCAAATGGTTGTTGCAGTGTAACCCTGCGCGGTCAAGATGTGGGCGAAAGGTGGGCGACTGCCGGTGTCAGCCGGACCAAACTATCTACGCCGCCTGCGCGCCAGGCGCCGGAATTCTTCAACGCTTGTCGCGGCCGGCGATTTGCTCGACGAGGTCGACAATGCGCCGCCGCAGTTTTGAATCGTCGATGCGCATAAACGCCTTTGTCAGTGCTAAGCCGTCCGAGGTGGCAAGAAAGTCGGACACATAGGCCGGCGACGGCGCCTCACCCATGCCGTCATGGCGACCCACGGTCTGTGCCGCCGGCGCGCCTTCGAAGAAGAATGAAACGGGGACCTGAAGGATGTGCGAAATTTGTTGCAGCCGGCTCGCCCCAATGCGGTTGGTGCCCTTCTCGTATTTCTGTACTTGCTGAAAAGTAAGACCCAATGAATCGCCGAGTTTCTCCTGGCTCATGCCAAGCATCATTCGGCGCATGCGCACGCGGCTGCCGACATGCTTGTCGGTCGGATTCGGCGCCTTTTTAGCCAACATAGCCATCTCAACTCCTGTGGACCATTTTCTTTCGCGGGTATAGATAGCAAAACTGTCACACTTGAAACTACTTTTCGCAAACTTCGCAAGCCGTCACGTATCAATTTTATCGGTAATGCTGCATTTTCACCGGGCGCGAGCTCAACGCATAGCTGCTACTACAAATAGCGCCGCAAAACTTGTCGGGCTCGCGCGTCAGTTGCGCCGTCGCAATAGTAAACATCCGGAGGTCGTCCAGGACCACCATTTTTGCGCGCATTCCACAACCTATTAACGATCTTTGTTAGGTTTCTACGTTGGGCGCCGACGATCAGGACTTCAGGGTGGCGCGCAGCCGGCGACGCACGACGCCAATGAGAGCAATCAGCATCACAATGAAGACGGGAACATCGCCGACGCGGGCGTAAATGGGCGCTCCGATCGCTCGCGGCAGCGGCGCATCGAGCACGCCCGCCACTCCCAGGGGCAATGAGTTGACTATCCGACCGAGCGGGTCGACGACGGCTGATATGCCGGTATTGGCCGCGCGCACCAATGGCAGGCCTAGCTCGATCGCGCTCAGGCGTGCCTGCTCGAAATGTTGATACGGCCCAGTGGAAATCCCAAACCAGCCGTCGTTGGTCACGTTGACGATCCAACCTGGCCGTTTGCCAGGCGGCATGACCTCGCCGGGAAAAATGACCTCATAACAGATGAGCGGCAGCGCAGTCGGAGCGCCCGGAATACCAATGAGCCGATGGCGATCGCCGGCGAGAAATCCGCCGCGCTGTTGCGTCAGTTCCTCCAGGCCAAGCCGCTGGAGAATATGCTCGAACGGCAAATATTCGCCAAACGGAACGAGGTGCACTTTATCGTAGACCGCAGCGATCGAACCGGTGTGATCTATAACGTAGATCGAATTGTACACTCCGGATTGCGCCGGATTGTCAGGATCAGCCAGCCGAATGGCGCCGGTGATCAGCACCGAACCTTGCGGCAACAAATTGCTGATTTGCGCAAGCGCGTCGGCTTCGCGCGTTAGAAAGAACGGAAACGGCGATTCCGGCCAGATCAGTTGCGTTGTACCGCCCATCCCTTGCGATTGGGCGCTCGACGGGCGATCGGACAGGGCAATGTAGCGATTCATCACCTGCTGTTTGGCCGAATAATTGAAGCGAACATCCTGCGGCAAGTTCGGCTGCATGATGCGCAGATGCACGCCATCGACCAGTCGCGTCGGGCTGCGGGCGAGCCGCCATACGCCGAACCCGCCAACGGCAACGAGGACAGCGATGCCGAGCGCGAGCGGCAGCCATGGTCGCCGGGATTCGGTCGGGTCGTCGCTAAGGGTTGCGGGACTGGCGAAAACGACAACGGCAATAAAAGTCAAACCCCAAATGCCGAATAGCGAAGCGGCTTGCGCCAAAGCCAGCGGAGCGGTCAGGGCATAGCCAAAAGTATTCCACGGAAATCCGGTCAGCAGATGGCCGCGCAACCACTCCGAAGCTGTCAGCGCCACGCCCAGTGCCAGGATGCGGAGCGCCCCGCGGACCCACAGCATTCGCGCCAGCGCGACGCCGAGCGCGGTATAGACGGCGAGCACCGCCGGCAGGCCGATGACCGCGATCGGCAGCAGCCAACCGAAGGTTGGGGCATCGACCAAAAAGGCGTAGCCGATCCAATAAAGGCCGGCGAGGAAATAGCCGAAGCCAAACCACCAGCCGGTCGCTGCAGCGGCGATCACGCCGCCCCAGCGGGCCGCGCCGGCACCGTCGATCAGCCAGACCAGCGTCGGAAAAGTCAGAAACAAGACCGGCCAGGCATTGAACGGCGCCATTGCCAGCGCCGATAGCGCGCCGGCTGTAAACGCGATCGCCCGGCGCCGCCAGCCCCAGGACAGCACGACAGCATGGATCAGCCGCGTCACGATGTCCGCGGCGTGTTCGGGTTTGGCCGGTTGGGTTCCGGGCGCGGCGAAGCCGCTCGGACTGGCGGGGTCCTCACCAGCGAGGGCAATTCGCGCGCCGTGGCGGGTCGCCGGTCCTTGCGGAGATAGATCCGCACGCGCTTGACCCGGCGCGGATCGGCGTCGAGCACTTCGGCTTCGAACGGCTCCGGCCCCGGCACGAGTTCGCCGCGCACCGGGACATGGCCGGCTTTGATGACGAGATAACCACCGAGCGTATCGACCTCGTGGGCCACGTCGCCGACGTCGAACTCGTCACCAATCGCGGCGCGCACGTCGTCGAGACTGGCGCGGCCCGTGGCCAAGAACGAGCCGTCATTCTGCCGCGTTACCGCCGGGCCCTCATCTTCGTCATGCTCGTCCGCGATATCGCCGACAATGAGTTCGACCAAATCCTCGATCGATACCAGCCCGTCGCTGCCGCCATATTCGTCGATGACGAGTGCGAGATGAATGCGGGTAGCCTGCATCTTGGCGAGCAGATCGAGCGCCGGCATAGACGGGGGCGCGTACAGAATCTCGCGGACAATCTTCGCCGACGTCAACGGCAGGGAAAGATCGATATTCGCGAAGTTCAGGTGGGTTGGTTGTTGGTATGGGCCGGCATTCGTAGGATCTTGCGCCGCACGCGCGGCCATGAACGCGATCAGATCGCGGATATGGACCATGCCGGTCGGATCGTCGAGCGTGTCGTTATAGACCACGAGTCGCGAATGTCCGGCGACCTCGAACACTTTGACTAGATCGCCGAGCGCAATGTCCTGTTGCACTGCGACAATATCGGCACGCGGCACCATGATGCGTTCGATCCGAGTCTCCCGCAGGCCGAGGATATTCTTCAGCATGGCGGCTTCTTCGGGCGAAAAACCCGATTGCGGCTGCTCGCCGGTGAGAACAAGTTCCAGATCTGCGCGCGTCGAGGCTGCCTTCCAACCGAACAGGATGCGCATGACGCGGGTCAGCCAACCTTCCGGCCGCTCGCCTAGTTCCGGTATCACCATCGGAAGGCCGCGGTGCCCGTTTTCGGCAGGTTCGGGGGGTTGAGAAGATTGAGCCATCGGCGATTTGGGCATCAGGCCTGACATTGGAAGATATGAGGTTGAATATCAGGATTTTTATGGACGTTTTGCGGCGCGTCTGTCTGTTCGTTTAGCGGGAGAACTATGTCTTGCTGCTGTTGGCCGATACGGATCCGGGATTGCAAGTTGGCGGAGAATCTCACGCTCAGTCCGTTCCATCTCAAGCGCGTCCCGGGGCCGGTCATGATCGTAGCCGACCAGATGCAGGAAACCGTGCACGGCAAGATGGGCGAGATGATGGGTGAGCGGTTTTCGTTCGGAACGGGCTTCGCGCGCGATGGTCTCAAAGGCGAGAACGATGTCGCCGAGATGCTTGGCCGCGGCATTCTTCGTCGGGAATGACAGCACGTTCGTGGGCTTATCGATGCCCCGCCAGTCCCGGTTAAGTGCGCGAATTGCCGAATCATCGGTCAGCACAATAGCAAGCTCGGTATCTCTTGTTGCCAGCGTGGCGGCTGCCCGGACGACCGCGCGCCGCACGGCCGATTTCGACTTTTCAGCATTTTTCCACAAGTCGCTGACGACGATTACGTCGACCGTGAGCGCATTGCGCACGGCGCGCGTCATTCGCGACGCTCGCGTTTCTTGACCGCTTCCCGGTCATAGGCTTCGACGATGCGCGCGACGAGTTCGTGGCGGATCACGTCGGCGGCGGTAAAGCTGACATGACCGATGCCTTCGACGCCATCGAGGAGCCGCACCGCGTCCGCCAGCCCGGAAGTTTGGCCCGACGGCAGATCGACCTGGCTTGGATCGCCGGTCACGACCATCCGGCTGTTCTCGCCAAGCCGGGTCAGCAGCATTTTCATCTGCATCGCGGTCGTATTCTGCGCCTCGTCGAGGATGATGGCTGCATTCGATAGCGTGCGGCCGCGCATGAAGGCGAGCGGCGCGATCTCGATTTCGGTGCTCTGCATCGCGCGCTCGACGATGCGCGCGTCCATCAGGTCATACAGCGCGTCGTAGATCGGCCGTAAATATGGATCGACTTTTTCACGCATGTCGCCGGGCAGGAAGCCGAGCCGCTCGCCTGCTTCCACCGCCGGCCGCGACAGGACGATGCGATCGACCTCCTTGCGCTCGAACAGCTGTACGGCGTGCGCCACCGCGAGCCAGGTCTTGCCGGTCCCGGCGGGACCGGTTGAGAACACCAGCGCGTGACGCTTGAGCGCGCGAATGTAGGCGTCCTGTGCCGCGGTGCGAGCGCGCACGCGGCGCTTGCGCAGATTGATCTCTTCGAAATTCTCCCGCGCAGCGGCGGGATCGAAATCGAACAGCGAGCCTTGAGATAAGGCGAGCCGGATGGTGCCATCGACGTCGCCTTGAACAAGTTCGTCGCCGTGTTTGAGCCGCTCATAAAGGCTCTCGAGGACGCGGCGCGCCTGATCGCAGGCGTCGCGGGTGCCTTCGATGGTGACGGCGTTGCCGCGCGAATTGGCGACCACCCCAAGCCGCCGTTCGATCAACGCAAGGTTTTGGCCATATTGCCCGAACAGGATCGAGGCGAGACGGTTGTCGTCGAAGGTGAGCGCGATTTGAATCGCGTTTTGCGGGGTGACGAAAACCGATTGATCCGTTTCGCGGGCTGCCAAGTCAGGCTCCTGCGGAAAGCAAGGCCGGTGCCGGAGCGCGCATTTGCGCCGCGTTTGGCGCAAGCGCACCGAACAGGCTGTTGCTGGCGATTTCGGTGATCGTCACCGCGGCAATCCCGCCGATCAACGAGGCTGGCGCTGTGACTTGCACGGGCTGCAGATAGGGCGAGCGTCCAACGAGCTGGCCGGCATGGCGGCCCTGCCGTTCAAACAAGACATCGACGCTGCAGCCGACACAGCGGCGATTAAACGCGGTCTGGTTGCGGTCGATTACCTGTTGCAGGCGTTGCAATCGCTCCGACTTCGTCTGCTCGTCGATCTGACCGTCCATCTCGGCGCCGGGAGTTCCCGGTCGTGACGAATATTTGAAAGAGAACGCGCCGGAAAAGCCGACTTCGTCGACCAGGCTGAGCGTGGCCGCAAAATCGCTTTCCGTCTCGCCCGGAAAGCCGACGATGAAATCGGAGGTAAGCGCGAGGTCGGCCCGCGCATCGCGCAGGCGGCGCACAGTGTCGAGATAATCCGCGCGGGTGTGGCGGCGGTTCATTGCCGTCAGAACGCGGTCGGAGCCCGACTGGACCGGCAGATGGAGCTGCGGCATGAGTTCATGCAAGTCGCGGTGCGCCCCTATCAGATCGTCGCCCATGTCACGCGGATGACTGGTGGTGTAACGCAGCCGGTCGATGCCGTTGACCCGCGCCACGTGAGAAAGGAGCCGCGCCAGCGACCACGGCCGCCCATCCGGTCCTTCGCCGTGATAGGCGTTGACGTTTTGGCCGATCAGCGTGACCTCGCGCACGCCGGCTTCGGCCAGGTGCTCGACTTCGGCGATGATTTTCTGCACCGGCCGCGAGATTTCGGCGCCACGCGTATAAGGCACGACGCAGAAGGTGCAGAACTTGTCGCAGCCCTCTTGCACTGTAACAAAGGCGCTGACGCCGCGCGCTCGCGTCGCTGCCGGGCTCGGCGCGGCGAGATGCTCAAACTTGTCGTCGACGGGAAACTCGGTATCGACCGCGTTGCCGTCGCGTGCGGCGCGCGCCAAGAGTTCGGGCAAGCGATGATAGCTTTGCGGGCCGAACACCAGATCGACGGCAGGGGCGCGGCGGATAATCTCTTCGCCCTCGGCCTGCGCCACGCAGCCAGCGACCGCGACGACGAGGCGGCGTCCTTCGGCGGCGGCAGCGTCTTTCAGGCGCCGGACGCGGCCGAGCTCCGAATAGACCTTCTCCGCCGCCTTCTCGCGAATATGACAGGTATTGAGGATAACGAGATCGGCGTCGTCGGCGGAACCGGTCTCGACGTAGCCGTCGGGCGCCAAAGTGTCCGCCATACGACGGGAATCGTAGACGTTCATCTGGCAACCGAACGATTTTATGTAGAGCTTGCGGGGTCCGTTCATGCCGGTTGGTAACGATCCTAAGCCCTTATATCAGCTCGTAAATTCCTCTTGCTCCGCGCCCTGGCGAGGCAGCCGATCGAGAAAATCCTTAGCGGGATTCCTGGCAAAAGGAAATGCCGGTCTATCGGCCGGACATTGGCTTCCTTGATCGCTCGCGGCCGTCTGGCGATTTCCATCTTGATATAGGCATCGAATTCTTCGCGACCAGAAGTAACGGTCATGCCGCGCCCGGCGGATTTTACGTGATCGCGTCAGCCGAGGTCGCGGCGCAGCACCAGCGCGGTCGCGCCGCCCTCGTAATAACCCTGACGCCGGCCCACCTCGCGAAAGCCGGCGCGCCGATAAAGCCTGCCGGCGGGCGCATTTTGTTCGCCGACTTCCAGGAACACCGAGTGCACGCCAAGGCCGGCCAATCGCCGCAGATGCAGGTCGAGCAACGGCCGTGCCAGGCCGCGCCCGCGCCAGCCCGGTGCGATGGCGACCGAGAGGATTTCGGCTTCGCCGGCGGCCTGGCGCGACAGAATGAAACCGATCAGTTTGCCTCCGTAGGTCGCGCGATGAGCGACGATATTGCTCTCGATCAGGAGCCGGTAGATCTCGTCCTCACCCCAGCCACGCTGGAATGAGGCGCCGTGCACGGCGGCGATGGCAGCGGCATCGGCCGGCCGCGCTTCGGAGAAGGCTGGCCCGCCGCGAGCGAATAGGCGGGAGACGATGTTCATCATCGGCGCGGCAGGGAGGCGGCGTTTTGCGGCTGCGCATCGGGGGCGCGCAGATATTGCGGTTTGGGCGGCGCATCCCCTTCAGGCAGGACAACGCCGATCTGCGCGATCCACCCGATGTCGGGGGCGTCGCGCCCATCGACGGTCACCGGAACGGCAGAGCTGCTGGATAGTCCGTCGGCAACCGCTTGTGCTGCGGAGCCGACGATGCGGGCGGGCGTGTCGGCCGCCGCGCGCACCGCTTCGCTCAACGGTGCGAGCCGCGGCGCCACGAGCGTTCGCCCCCCGGGGCCGAAAACCTGCAAGTAGGCATGCTCATGCCGCGCATCGATCGCGACAATGACCGGATTTTTGTCGTCGACGCCGAGATGGGGGGCGGCATAGGCGGACAGCGTCGACACGCCGACGACCGGCAAGCCGGTGGCGAGCCCAAGGCCGCGCGCGGCCGCTATGCCGACCCGTAGACCGGTGAAACTGCCGGGTCCCGTCGTCACCACCACGCGGTCGAGATCGGGAAACGTCAGGCCTGATGCTTTCATCACCCGGGCAACGAGCGGCATTAGCGCTTCGGCATGGCCGCGAATCATGGGCAAGCTCTCGCTCGCAACTATGCCACCATAAGCTGTGTCGAGCACGGCAGCGGAGCAGGCCGCCAGCGCCGTATCAATGGCAAGCACACGCATGGAGAGTCACATCGTGACGGTGCCCGGCACCAGGCGCCGGGTCACACCGGCCAATCACATGGGCCGAACTTCGGTGACGTCCGGGATGAAATGACGCAGCAAATTCTGGATGCCGTGGCGCAGCGTTGCAGTCGACGACGGGCAGCCCGAGCATGCGCCCTTCATGTTGAGATAAACGACGCCGTCCTTGAAACCGCGAAAGGTGATGTCGCCGCCGTCATTGGCGACTGCCGGCCGCACCCGCGTTTCGATCAGCTCCTTGATCGTGGCCACGGTCTCGGCGTCGGCGGCATCGAAGAATTCAGCGCCGTCGGTGTGCTCGGCGCTGCCGGCATTCACGAGCGGCGCGCCGGACATGTAGTGCTCCATGATGGCGCCGAGGATCATCGGCTTGAGCTGCTGCCACTCGCCGGCGCTCTTGGTCACGGTGATGAAATCGGAGCCGAAAAATACGCCGCTGACGCCGGGCACGTCGAACAGCCGCTCGGCGAGCGGCGACTGGGCCGCTTGTTCGGCATCGCGCAGATCAAGCGTGCCGTTTTCCAGCACCGGCTGGCCGGGCAGGAATTTCAGGGTTGCCGGGTTCGGCGTGGCTTCTGTCTGGATGAACATGTCTCGTCCTCCGTCACCTGCAGCCTACCAGATCGGCGGCGCCGTGACTCATCTCAATCCATCATACTACGTGGCGAATTGCCTTGGAAATTCAAGGGATCGCCTCGCCGCTCAGGACCGCACGAAGCCGACGACGTCCTTAACGGCATTCATGGTCTGGCGGGCGATTTGCTGCGCCCGCGCAGCGCCGTCCGCCAGGATGGCGTCGATGGACACGGGATCGGCGAGCAGCCGTTTCATTTCCGCTCCGATCGGACCGAGCTTGGTGACGGCGAGATCGGTCAATGCCGACTTGAACGTGGAGAATTGCGCATTACCGAATTGCGCCAGCACGCCCGCGCGCGTGATTCCTGCTAATGCCGCGTAGATGCCGACCAGGTTGTCGGCTTCGGGACGGGCTGCCAGGCCCTTCTCGTCGCTCGGCAGCGGCTCGGGGTCGGTCTTGGCACGGCGGATTTTCTGGGCGATGGCGTCGGCGTCATCGGTGAGATTGATGCGCGAATAGTCCGACGCATCCGACTTCGACATTTTCTTCGCGCCGTCGCGCAGCGACATCACGCGCGTCGCTTCGCCGGTGATCAGCGGCTCGGGCAGCGGAAACAAAGCGTCGCCATAGCCTTTTTCCCGGATCGATTGCGCGAAATCGTTGTTGAATTTCTGCGCGATGTCGCGCGACAATTCGAGATGCTGCTTCTGGTCCTCGCCGACCGGCACATGGGTGGCGCGATAGACCAGAATGTCGGCCGCCATCAGCGTCGGATAAGCGTAGAGGCCGACGGACGCGTTCTCGCGGTCCTTGCCGGCTTTCTCCTTGAACTGCGTCATGCGATTGAGCCAGCCGAGCCGGGCGACGCAATTGAATATCCAGGCGAGCTCGGCATGCTCGGCCACCTGGCTCTGATTGAACACGATGTGTTTTTTGGGATCGATGCCGCTGGCGATAAAGGCTGCGGCAACCTCGCGAATGGCGTGCGGCAGCTCGGTCGGCTCCTGCCACACCGTGATGGCGTGCAGGTCGACGACGCAATAGATGCAGTCGTAGCGGTCCTGCAATTCGACGAAGCGTTTGATGGCGCCGAGATAGTTGCCGAGATGCAGGTTGCCGGTCGGCTGGACGCCGGAAAAAACCCTCTCCTGGAATGCCATAAAGCTCTCCGCTGGGCGTCCAATCGGAGCGTCCCCATGCCATAACGCCGCTTGCGGCGTTCCCCATGCCATAACGCCGCTTGCGGCGTTCCCCATGCCATGACGCCGCTTGCGGCGTTCCCCATGCCATAACGCCGCTTGCGGCGTTCCCCATGCCATGACGCCGCTTGCGGCGTTCCCATGCCATGACGCCGCTTGCGGCGTTCCCCACGCCATGACGCCGCTTGCGGCGTTCCCATGCCATGTCGTCGGCTTGCCGTGCAAGGGGCGGCCGCTATAGTGCGCCGCCCCGCAGCGCTAGAGGCCAAACGCCAGCATGACCGCAGCCCGTTACGACGTTCTCGGCATCGGCAATGCCATTGTCGACGTGATCGCCCGCGCCGAGGAGGATTTTTTGCTCGCCCAAGGCATGCGCAAGGGCGGCATGATGCTGATCGACGAGGCTCGCGCGCAGGCGATCTACGACGTCATGGGCCCGGCGATAGAAACCTCCGGGGGGTCGGCGGCGAACACGATCGTCGGTCTTGCGTCGCTCGGCGCGCGCACCGCCTTTATCGGCAAGATCAAGGACGATCTGCTCGGCCGCGCCTATAGCCACGATATCCGCGCCGCCGGCGTGAGCTTCGCCACCCAGCCGGCCGCCGACGGTCCGTCGACCGGGCGTTGCTACGTGTTGGTGACGCCCGACGGCGAGCGCACCATGAACACCTATCTGGGCGCCGCGCAGGACCTGCATCCTGGCGATATCGATGCCGACGCGATTGCGGCAAGCGCCGTCGTCTATCTCGAAGGTTATTTGTGGGATCCGCAGAACGCCAAGGAGGCGTTTCTCAAGGCGGCAAAGATCGCGCACGACGCCGGCCGCAAGGTCGCGCTGACCTTGTCGGACGCCTTTTGCGTCGACCGCTGGCGCGACGAGTTTCTGCAGCTGATGCGCTCGCGCACCGTCGATCTGATATTTGCCAACGAGGCCGAGCTGCATAGCCTCTATCAAAGTGCGGACTTCGACGCCGCCATTGCGGCGCTCCGCGCCGACATCGACGTGGCGGTGGTGACGCGCAGCGAGAAGGGTTGCCTCGTGGTCGGCCCCGACGACGTCGAGGCGGTGCCGGCGTTTCCGGTCGACCGCGTCGTCGACACCACCGGGGCAGGGGATCTGTTCGCCGCCGGATTTCTCTGCGGTCTCGCCCGCGGCGCCGACGACCGCACCTGCGGCCGGCTCGGCGCGCTGGCCGCGGCCGAAGTGATCCAGCATATCGGGGCGCGCCCGGAAATTTCCCTGAAAGACCTCGCGCGCGAGAACGGCTTGGGGGATTAGTTTGCCCTTCCCCCGTTGCGCTTCGCTACGCGGCAAGGATGAAGCGCGAAATCTCCGGTAACCAATTGCTAACCAAACCCGGTTAACGACTGGTCAACCGTAATTCCGGAGATGCGACCATGGCCGAGAACCCGGACGACAGCGCCGCCGACAACGACAAGGCGCGTTTGAGCGCTGCCGATGGGAACGGCAGCGAAGCCGTGAGCAATCTGCCAATGGTCGTGGCGCCAAAACTCGGCGCCGGGGAAGACGAAGCGGTCGACGAAGAGTCTGGCGATGCCGCGGCGAAGGCCGAGACTCCTGCGTCGCGCGCGCATTCCTCGCGTTTCTTGATGCTGGCGGCTTCGGTCGCTTTCGCCGCCGCGTTCGGCTCGTTTGTCGGATCGGTGTCAGGCTCCGGCCTGGTGCGGTTCTTGGATCCAGCCGCGCCGATTTCAAACGTGCAGACGACGACCGAGGCGGCGCGGCAGACCAAGCTCGAGCTTGCCGACCTGTCCGCCATCAAGACCAATCTCGACAACACAAGCCGCGGCACGTCGGCGCAGTTGGCGAAGCTCTCGGACCGGCTCGACAAGCTCGATCAGCGCTTGGCGTCGAGCGAAACCACGGGCTCGATCGCGACCGCTTCGGCGGCGCCGATCGTGCCGCCCGTAGCGCCGAAAATCACCGACCGGATTTTGCAGGATTGGATCGTGCAGGACGTGCAGAACGGGCGCGCTTTGCTGCAGAGCCACGACGGCGCCATGTTCGACGTCGGCGAGGGCAGCATGCTGCCCGGCGTCGGCCGCATCGCTTCGATCAAGCGCCAGGACGGCCAGTGGCTGGTGCTGACCGAACGCGGCACGATCACGTCGGGGCGGTGACTGGCGTCTTACGGCGCTTCAGACGATCAATAAACTTCTGGCGATCTGGCTTAAGCGTGCAATTGCCGCTCACACATCCACGCTTGCCGCCAGCGCATGCTCTTCGATGAACAGGCGGCGCGGCTCGACCTTGTCGCCCATCAGCTCGTCGAAGATCGTATTGGCTTCGTCGATCTCCTTGACGCTGACCTGCAGTATCGTGCGCGCGTTGGTGTCGAGCGTGGTTTCCCAGAGCTGGTTGGGGTTCATCTCGCCCAAGCCTTTGTAGCGCTGCAGCGCCACGCCCTTGCGTCCGGCGGCGGTCACCGCCTCGAACAGGCTGACCGGCCCGTGGATGGAAATTTCCTCGTCCTTGCGTTTGAGCACCGCCGGCGGCGTCGGCCGCGGGAACACTTTCTGCAGTTCGGGCGCGAACTCGTCGAGCTTGCGTGCGTCGGCCGAGCCGAGCAGCGCCTGGTCGAGGGCGGCCACTTCCTTGACGCCGCGTACCGTGCGCTCGAACAGAAAACCCTCGCCCTCGGCGAACCGGCCTTGCCAGCCGCGCTCGGTTTCCTCCGACAGCGCATCGAGCCGCTTGGCGATATAAGGCACCGCGGCAATGGCTTTCTGCGGATCGCCGAAGATGTCGCGGTTGAGCACGCTCATGATCGCGGCCTGTTCCACGACCTGGCGATTGTACCGGCTGTGCAAGCCGCGAAGCAGATTGCGGATTTGGCGGGCGTCCTCGACCAACTTGCGCAGATCGTTGCCGGCCAGCACTTCGCCGGACGACAGCCGCAAGGTGGTTTCTTCGAGGCCGGTATCGATCAGATAATCCTCGAGCGCGCGCTCGTCCTTGAGATACTGCTCGGATTTGCCGCGCGCGATCTTATAGAGCGGCGGCTGCGCGATATAGAGATAGCCGCGATCGATGATCTCGCGCATCTGCCGGTAGAAGAAGGTCAGCAGCAGCGTGCGGATATGGGCGCCATCGACGTCGGCGTCGGTCATGATGATGATCTTGTGATAGCGCAGCTTGTCGATCGCGAATTCGTCGGTGCCAATGCCGGCGCCGAGCGCGGTGATCAGGGTGCCGATCTGTTCCGACGACAGCATCTTGTCCATGCGCGCGCGCTCGACATTGAGGATCTTGCCGCGCAGCGGCAGAACCGCCTGGAATTCGCGGTTGCGGCCCTGCTTGGCGGACCCGCCTGCGGAGTCGCCCTCGACGATAAACAGTTCGGATTTGGCCGGATCTTTTTCCTGGCAATCGGCGAGCTTGCCGGGCAGCGAGGTGACGCCGAGCGCGCTCTTGCGCGTCATTTCTCGCGCCTTGCGCGCGGCCTCGCGCGCCGCCGCCGCCTGGATCACCTTGCCGACGACGATCTTGGCTTCCGCCGGATGCTCCTCGAACCAGGCCTTGAGCATGTCGTTGACGATGCCCTCGACCGCCGGACGCACCTCGGAGGACACCAGCTTGTCCTTGGTCTGCGAGGAAAACTTCGGGTCCGCCACCTTGATCGAAAGCACCGCGGTCAAACCCTCGCGGCAGTCGTCGCCGGTGAGCGCGACCTTTTCCTTGCGGGCAATGCCGCCGGTTTCGGCATAGCCGGTGACTTGGCGGGTGAGCGCGCCGCGGAAGCCGGCGAGATGCGTGCCGCCGTCGCGTTGCGGGATGTTGTTGGTGAAGCACAGCACGGTCTCGTGATAGCCGTCGTTCCACCACAGCGCGCATTCGACGGCGACGCCGTCGCGCTCGGCCTTCATCACGATCGGTTCCGGCACCAGCGGCGTCTTGTTGCGGTCGAGGTATTTGACGAAGGCTTCGACGCCGCCTTCGTAGCGCATCTCCTCGCGCTTCTCGACGGCGTGGCGCATGTCGGAGAGCACGATGGTCACGCCGGAATTGAGAAACGCCAGTTCGCGCAGCCGGTGCTCCAGCGTCGCAAAATCGAATTCCGTCATGGTGAAGGTTTTTTTCGACGGCAGGAACGTCACCTCGGTGCCGCGCTTGTCGCGCGCGGCGCCGACGACGGCGAGCGGCGCAACCGCTTCGCCATCGGCGAATTCCATGAAATGCTCGTGGCCGTCGCGCCAGATCGTGAGCCGAAGCCAGCTCGATAGCGCATTGACCACCGAGACGCCGACGCCATGCAGGCCGCCCGAAACTTTGTAGGAGTTCTGGTCGAATTTTCCGCCAGCGTGCAGCTGGGTCATGATGACCTCGGCGGCAGACACGCCTTCGCCCTTATGGATATCGGTCGGAATGCCCCGGCCGTCATCGCGGACGGTGCACGAGCCGTCAGGATTGAGCCTGACGACGACGTCCTTGGCGTAGCCCGCGAGCGCCTCGTCGATCGCATTGTCGACGACCTCATAGACCATGTGGTGCAGCCCCGAGCCGTCATCGGTATCGCCGATATACATGCCTGGCCGTTTGCGCACGGCATCGAGCCCTTTGAGCACCTTGATCGATTCCGCGTCGTAATCGGAGGGTGCGGGGCTTGGTTTACGGACGGGTTCGGCCATACGGAAAGCTCTCGAATCGGCGGCAAAATGCACAGAGGAATCGCTGAATCTTGTACACGAAAACAGAGTCGCGTACACAGCAAAACGACTGGTATTAAGATATTGTCAAATCGTAACTTTTCAAGGTTTCGGCGGGTACCGAATCGGGCCTTGTTTCGGCCCCCGAACGGCCGCACGGTCACCCTGCCGGGCTCGCTGCAATCCGCCTCACGCCGACATCGCCTTCACAGCTGCGGGCGGCGTGGCTTTGCCTTGGGCAGAGGCTTGAGAAGATACTGGTCACCGGGACGATAGCCGGGAACCGGATGCTGGAAAGAGCCGAGTGCCGCAGTCCAAAGTTCCATGCGATCCAGATCCTCGCGCAGCCGTTCGAGCGCTTCGATCAGGTTCCGAACAATCAAGTCTTCTGCCGGTTCCGGCATTGTTATTGGCCTCTGTCACTTATCGGACATTTCCTACTCCTGGAGGGTTAAGAGGCTTCTTGCGGTCTTGTTCCCTGATTGCCAGGCAGTAGGAGATGCAAATCTCCACGCCGATTGGAACCTTTTCGGCCTGAAAATCCTTAGGGCTTCCCAAGTTTGGGTTGCAGTTGCCCAGAACGGACCTCCATCATCGCTGCATGGGGATCGATCTCGGCGAAAAGCGCCGGGTCGGCGCCAGTCATCCATACTTGGCTGCCGATTTGCGCGAGTTCCGCGTGCAGCGCGCCGCGCCGCGCCGGATCAAGATGCGCGACGACCTCGTCGAGTAAAAGGATCGGCGAAAAACCGGTCATCTCCGTAATCAATCTGGCGTGAGCGAGCACGAGACCGATCAGCAGCGCCTTTTGTTCGCCGGTCGAAGCTTCGGCAGCGGCAATGCCTTTCTCCGCATAGATGACCTTAAGATCGGTCAGATGCGGGCCGTCGAGCGTGCGGCCCGCAGCCGCATCGCGGGGGCGATTGTCGTGCAGCACCGCGCGGTAGCGTTCCTCGATTTCGGCAGCGGGATGGTGGGAGATGATCTGCTCCATCCAACCGTCGAGCACGATTTCCGCGCCTGGGAAGGCGGAGTTTTTGCGGTTCGCCAGCACGGCGTCGAGCCGGCGCACCGTCTCCACCCGCAGCACAGCGACGGCGACGGCAAGTTCCGCGGTCTCATGCTCGACCGCATCGAGCCAATGCGCATCGGGCCGCGGCTCCTCCAAGAGCCGGTTGCGCGAGCGTAGCGACCGTTCCAGCGCATTGACGCGGCTCGCATGCTCGGCATCGACCGCCAGCACCAGCCGATCGAGGAAGCGCCGCCGCTCGGACGGGGCGCCGGCGAACAGTGCGTCCATGGCCGGAATGAGCCATATGACACGCACGTGATCCGCAAAGGCCGCGGCCGACGCGACTGGCTCCCGGTCGATCCGGCTTTTGCGCTGGATTGCGGTACCTTCTTCGAGCGGCCGTTCGATGCCCGTGCCCAAGGTAGCGAGTCCTAGCGCGCCTTCGATTTCGGCGGCGATAGCCCAAGAGCCATCGCCCTCGCTGAACGCAACCTCATCGAGCGTAGCGCGACGCAGACCGCGGCCGGGCGCAAAGAATGAGATCGCTTCGATCAGATTGGTCTTGCCGGCGCCATTCGGCCCGACCAGCGCGAGCGTTTTTGCGTCGACTGCGAGCGAGGCCGTGTGGTAGTTGCGGAAATTATTGAGCGTCAGTTTCCGGATCATCAGGTTTTCAGCAATCAGGTATCAGGAATCGATCTCCGATCCCCGTTCCCTGATATCTGATCCCTGTCAAACCCGCATCGGCATCAGCACATAAAGGGCGCCGCGGGGCTCCTTGTCCTGGATCAGCGTCGGCGAGCCGGGATCGGCGAGTTTCAATACCGCCGCCTCACTCTCGATTTGCGCGGCAATGTCGAGGAGGTAGCGCGAATTGAAGCCGATATCGATCGGATCGGCCTCATATTCGACCTCGAGTTCCTCATTGGCACTGCCGGAATCGGGATTGGTCACCGACAGCAGCAATTTTCCGCCCGTGATCGACAATTTGACGGCGCGGCCGCGCTCGCTCGAGACCGTCGAAACGCGATCCACCGCCGCCTCGAATTCCTTCTTGTCGACGACCAGTTCCTTGTCGTTGGCGAGCGGGATGACGCGACCGTAATCGGGGAACGTGCCGTCGATCAGTTTCGACGTCAGAATGGTCTGACCGATGGTGAAGCGAATCTTTCCCGGCGAAAGCTCGATCGCGACTTCGGTCTCACCATCTTCCATGAGGCGCTGCACTTCGCCGACCGTCTTGCGCGGCACGATAACGCCGGGCATGCCGGCGGCGCCCTTGGGCAGTTCAAGTTCCATCTGAGCAAGGCGATGGCCGTCGGTCGCGACCGCTCGCAAGGTTTGCGCCTTAGCCGAGCCGGCGGCGTGCAAGTAGATGCCGTTAAGATAGTAACGCGTCTCCTCAGTCGAAATGGCGAATTGGGTCTTGTCGATGAGCCGCTTGAGATCGGTGGCCTTGAGCGCGAACTTGTGCGTCATCTCCCCCGGGGCGAGATCGGGAAAGTCGCTTTCCGGCAGCGTCTGCAGCGTGAAGCGCGAACGGCCGGCGCGGATCGAGAGCGCCGCACGATCGCCGGACGATTCCAGAACGATCTGCGCGCCCTCGGGTAGCTTGCGCACGATGTCGAAGAACATATGAGCAGGCACCGTCGTCGAACCGGCGGGACCTACTTCGGCGGCAATCGCGTCGGTGACTTCGACGTCGAGATCGGTAGCTTTCAGCGCAAGCTTCGCGCGGTCGGCGCTCAACAGCACATTGGCGAGAATCGGAATGGTATTGCGGCGCTCGACCACGCGGTGAACGTGGCCCAACGATTTCAGCAGTTCGGAACGCTCGACTGTGACCTTCATCGCGAAATCCGTTGCAGAGGCGGACAAACGCATGTCAGCCAACATTGGCGGACACCAAAAGTGGCGTGGTGCGGCGGTTTCGGCAAGGCCGGGTCGTGCCCGGCCCGGTCTTTTCCCTAGCTTTTCACAGGTTTTGGGAACCGCCGGGAGGGCAATGATCAATCCTGAAGTTGGCGTTTGAGCGCCTCTATCTCCTCCGCGAAGGCGCTATCGTTGCCGGCCAGGTTTTCGATTTTACGCACCGCGTGCAAGACCGTGGTGTGATCGCGCCCGCCGAAACGGCGGCCGATTTCAGGGAGCGAGCGCAGCGTCAAAACCTTAGCCAGATACATGGCGACCTGGCGGGGGCGGACGACATTAGCCGTCCGCCTTGACGACAGAAGGTCGGCGCGGCTGACGTTGTACTGGCGCGCCACGATGCGCTGGATGTCCTCGATTCGCACCCGTTTCGGTTCGGCCGGTCGGATCAAGTCGCGCATTTCGCGCTCGGCCATTTCCAGGGTAACCGGCTGCCCGGTGAGTTTGCTGTGGGCCAGCAACCGGTTGACGGCGCCTTCGAGGTCGCGGCCGTTATGCGTTACCGATTTTGCGATGAAAGCGAGGACCGGAGCCGGCACTTCGAAGCCGGGATGATGGCTGCGCGCGGCGGCGATCCGGCTCTTGAGGATTTCGAGCCGCAATTCCTCGCCGAGCGAGCCTATCTCAACCACGAGGCCGCCGGCGAGCCGCGAACGGACGCGATCGTCGAGGCTTTCCAGATCGGCCGGCGGCCGGTCGCTGGCGATGACGACCTGGCGGCCGGCATCGATGAGCGCGTTAAGCGTGTGGCAGAACTCGGCTTGCGTTGAGCGGCCCTGCAGAAACTGCAAATCGTCGATCACAAGGACGTCGATCGCGCGCACCGCCTCCTTGAACGCAAGCGTGGTTTGAGTGCGCAACGCCGAGACAAAGCCGTACATGAACCTTTCGGCGGTCAGATACAGCATTTTGCGGTCACCGCCATTGTTGCCGGCCCAGGTGATCGCCTGCAGCAGGTGGGTTTTGCCGAGACCCACCGCGGCGTGCGTGTAAAGCGGATTGAACATCAGCGGCTCGCCACGCCGGCTGGTGGCGATCTGCTTCGCCGCGGCGTGCGCGAGGGTGTTCGAGCGGCCGACGATGAAGGTCTCGAATGTGAGACGCGGATCGAGCGGTGAGCCGCCGAGCGCCTCGTGCACGGTCATGAAGGGCACGCTGGCGCGCATGTCGCCGTTGACCGTCAGGCCGTCGCGTCCGTCGCGCGCCGGTGGCAATGGCTCCGGCACCTTGGGTTTGACCGTCGGGAGCTTGATGGTGGCCGAGCGAACGCTCAATTCCAGGCGAGTGACGTTGGGCTCTTCCTCTTGCCACTTGGCCAGCACGCGCTCGCTGTAGTGCGATTGGATCCAATTGCGCAAAAAACGGGTCGGTACCGACAGGCGCAAGAAGCCGTTTTCCGCGGTTTCGAGCTCCATGCGCCCGAACCAACTGGTGAAGACATCGTCGCCGAGTTCGGAACGCAACCGCTCCTTGACCCGCCGCCAGCGCTCCTGATCCATGCTCGTCATATCGGTCCGCTTTTTTCGGAGAGGGATTTACCGGGCGCGTTGGGGGGTCGATCCCACGGGCCCGACATTGCCGAGACGCAACTCACTCATCGAGGGACGTGGGCGGTGCGCGACGAGCGCGGACGCCCACGAAATGCAGAGTTACGCTCGACTGCTGGATGCGGCTCTAGGCCAATACCAACCGATCCTCGCAGCGAAACGCGGATTGCGGATTGTTGTCATCATGCCCCCACTTCCATCGCTCCCAGATTCGATGGTTATCACTGGCTCTTTGTGCAGCGCGGCTGCCAGACTTCTATCTGCGTATTCCCACAAGATCGGCGGGTACTAATGCTACGCTCGCCACTCAGTACTCAGGGCCACGACAAGGTCGGAACGCACGCGATTGGACACAACTCACCCGCACCCATCCTTCAATGAGTTATCGCTTAGACCGACTTGTTGAAGACCTTCGGAACCGAAGGGAATTAAAAGGTAGCACGCGTTTTGCGGCTCGCAACAGCAAAAAGCCTCGTCAATATTGCACTTTTAGATGCGCCGGCAACAAACCGCATGATCCTGCGCCGCCTAGGCGCGGACAAATCATTGACTCAATGAGATGATTTGCGTTCTGCGAAAGCCGTAATCGGCTTGTCATGTTTCAAAACGTGCGCCGGACCAAATAAAATCGGGCACAGTTGGAATCGTGTCGACTCCAAGTCCCGTTGCGTGCGTGTCCAATAAGTCATTCATTGGCCATGAATTCTTCTGGACAGTTTTTTGGGGTAGCCCATGCTCGGCGCCAACCGAGCAAATAAAAACGATGCGTTCGGCGCACGGCAAATGACCGAGAATGCTGCTGGCGCGATCTTTGTGGTCCGACGTGACAATAATGCAACAGCTTGATGGCAATCCACAAAATGGCTTGCGCGCACAATCGAAATTTCAGCAGCCAGACCGCGAAAAATTATTTTTTACCGAGCTTGGCGATCCGTTGGGCGAGCCGCGAGACTTTACGACGAGCGGCGTTGCGGTGCACGATGCCCTGCTGCGCTGCGCGAATGAGCGCCGGCTCGGCTTCCGCCATGGCGGCGAGCGCTAGGGAGCGGTCGCCGGCGGCCAACGCTTCCTCGATCTTGCGCACAGCCGAGCGGACGCGCGAGCGCCGCGATTTATTGATGACGGTACGCCGCGCAATCTGACGGGCGGCCTTTTTGGCAGACTTTGTATTGGCCATAGAGTCTTGAACGTACGCTTTTGTGAGCGAGAGCCGGGCTTATAGGGGTCGACGGCCGCAGCGTCAACGCCGCGGGTCATTAATCGGCATGTCCGATCCCGAATACCAGGGGTCTTTCCCCGGGCCGGAGCTGGAAAGCCTAGGCGACGCGTCTGGCCCGGATGGCATCGTAGCCCGCGATTACGGTCGCGCGATCGGCCGACGGCAACGCCGATAACGGCGGTTCCACCCGCGCCCATTGCGGCATGCCATGGATGTGGGCGAGGAGCGCCTTCACGCCGGGGACCAGTGCCTTGCCGTCGAACAGTTTGCGGACTGCAACCGCCTCGCCAAGCGCTGCGGCATCGCCTGAGCGATAGGCCCTTGCGCACAGGTCGGCATTGAGATTGGCGGTTGCCGAAATGCAGCCGGCAAAGGGACCGGATCGCGCTTCCGGCAGAGCCGCTTCGGTCGAGGGAAAAACTCTAAATCGCGGCACGATACTGGCAGCTTCGCGGGCATAGGCCATATCGCCGGACGAATCTTTGAGCCCGACGATGCGCTCGCCGAAGGTCTCGAGCAGGCGGCGGATCAGTGCGACATGCCAGTGAAGGCCCGATTGCGCCGGGAAATGGTACAGATAGATCGGTATCGGCCGCGCCGCGGTCGCCGCCAGGATCGCGTCGATATAGGCGACGAGGCCGTCGTCGTGTACGCCTTTGTAATAGAACGGCGGCAGAACGAGTGCGCCGGCAAAGCCGAGTTCGGCGCCGTGCTTGGTTAAAGCGATGGCATCGGCCAGGGCGGCGGCGCCCGTTCCCACCATCATCCGATCGAGCGGGAGCCCGGCCGCCGCATAGGCGCTCATGACGCGCCGGCGTTGGTCGAGCGAGAACGAGGTCGCCTCGCCGGTGGTGCCCAGCACATTAAGCCCGTCGCAGCCGGTATCGAGGAGGAAGCGCGCCAACGCCGTCGAGCGTTCACAGTCAGGCACACCCTTATCGTCGATCGCGGTTGCGATCGCGGCGATCACGCCGTGGAGGGTTTTGGTCATGGTCGGGGCCTTACCTGGCAGACCGGGCGGTACGGCTTGCGCCGGCCGCCGATCCAGTAAAGCATGCCGCGGCAATGTTCAATCGAACCCAATCCCTCGCAGCTCCGCGGCCCCGCGCCGGGTTTGTCGTGCGGGAAACTGACAGTTGAAATGACGGAAAATTTCGACGTCATCATTGTCGGTGCCGGCGCGGCAGGCTGCGTGCTGGCGAACCGGTTGTCGGCGCGTTCGGCGACCCGCGTCCTTCTTCTCGAAGCAGGGCGCGACGCAGCGCCGGGAGCGGAACCTGCAGATATCCTCGATTCCTATCCGCGCTCCTATTACAACGACGCCTATTTCTGGCCCGAGCTTAAGGTGCATTGGCGGCGCAGGGATAATTCGCCGCCGGTCGGATTTTCCCAGGGCCGCGTCATAGGCGGCGGCTCATCGGTGATGGGGATGGTCGCCTATCGCGGCACGCCCGACGATTATGCCGAATGGCAAGCGCTCGGCGCCGTCGGCTGGGGCTGGGACGACGTGCTGCCTTATTACCGCAAGCTGGAAAACGATCTCGATTTCGACGGCGCATTGCACGGCAACGACGGGCCGGTGCCGATCCGGCGCACCAAGTCGGCGGATTGGGCGCCGCTGGCGTCGGCGGTGCATGCTTTTGCCGAGGAACGGCAGATTCCCTTTGTCGCCGACATGAATGCCGATTTTCGTGACGGTTACGGCGGCGTGCCGATGAGCAACTGGCCGGAAAAGCGCGCCTCGGCGGCAATCTGCTACCTCAACGCTGCAGTGCGCCGCCGCGACAATCTTCGCATCCTTGCTGACACTTTGGTCACCGGACTTTTGTTCGAGGGCCGCCGGGCGACAGGCGTTATGGCGAAGATTGGCGGTAAGACGAAGACATTTTACGGCCGCGACATCATCGTTTCGCTTGGCGGTATTCACTCGCCGGCATTTCTCATGCGCGGCGGGATTGGCTCGGCGACTGCGCTACGCGATGTTGGCATCGACGTGCGCGTCGATCTGCCCGGCGTCGGCGAAAATCTTTCCAATCACGCCATCATCTTCATCGGCCTTCTGCAAAAGCCCGGCGCCCGGCAATCCGAAGAAATCCGGCCGCATCCGATGACGGCGTTTCGCTATTCCTCCGGCCTGCCCGGCGCGCCGCCGTCCGACATGTATCTTAACGTCCAATGCAAGACGTCATGGAGCCCGCTTGGACACCAAGTCGCCAATCTGGCGCCGTCGCTACTCAAGCCGATGGCACGCGGGCGCGTCAGGTTGGTCACCGCCGATCCGGCGACCTATCCGCGGGTCGAATTCAATTTTACCGGCCACGATCTCGACCTTAAGCGCCTCATGCAAGGATTTCGGCGCGGCGTCGAAATTTTGGCCCATGACGCCGTGCGCGCCCTCACGACGCTGACGTTCCCCGTCAAATTCAACGACCGGCTGCGGCGGCTCAACCGCATCACGCCGGCAAATAGAATCAAGAGTGCGGCTATCGCCGCCCTCATCGATACCGTGCCGCCGCTCGCGGCGCCGATCTTTGCCACCTTGGCGGATCGGCGCGTCGATCTTAACGAGCTGGTCGAAGACGATGCGGCGCTGGCCGACCACATCCGCGAAAATGTCGCCGGCACCTTCCATCCGGTTGGAACATGCCGCATGGGCGCCGCGGACGATCGCAACGCGGTCACCGATCCCGCCGGCCGCGTTCACGGCATCGCCGGACTGCGCGTCATCGACGCCTCGATCATGCCAACGATTCCGCGCGGCAACACCAATATTCCGACCATCATGGTCGCGGAAAAGCTTTCGCAGGAAATATTACGCGGGATGTAGCCCGGTCTGCGGAGGACGACATTCCTCGCTGGGCACACTGACGTAAATCTGCCCGTTACGCACGGCGACCGGCACCGGTGTGAGCCGCACCGACGGGTCGCCCGGATGACAGCCGGTCGCCAGATCGAATTCGTAACCGTGCCAAGGGCACACGATGTGGCGCTGCTTGCCGAAGCGCAGGCCTGCGCTCTTATTGTCGGGGGTGATGATTTCCTCGACCTGATTGAAAATCTTGCCTTGACAGACCGGCCCGCCGGCATGCGGACAGACGTTTTCGTAAGCCAGCACCTTGCTGCCGGTGCGAAAAATGCCGACTTCGATTTGGTCCAAGGCAAAGACCCGATAGTCGCCATCGGCAATATCGGTCAGCTTGCCAACTGTAATTTCATCCATGACTGCTTCCTATCCCATTGTCAGTCTATTCCGGGGGGACGATGAAACCAGATCGCCACGTCGAACATATTGAGGTCGGCGGCGCGGATCAGCCCGCACGCTGTGACTACCGTTTCGGTCGCCGTCACCGTGCCGGGCGGGAAGGGCGCCACGTCATGGCCGCGCCGCTCCACCTTGGCGGCATAGACTCTTACCGCAGCGGTCATCACTTGTTGCAGCATCTTGTCGGAAATTGCATCGGGCTCGCCGCGCTTGAGCGCGTCGCGGGCGCTGGCGCAAAAGTCCGCGGACGGCAGCAAGCCGCGCGCCGGCTTGGGGGCGGGCTTTGGCTTCCGCTTGCTCGCTTTGCGTTGCAATGTTTTCGTCATAGTCGATTGCGCGCCCGGTCACGCCGTAACCGGCACGCGCCCAGCCGGCGTCTTCCTTGCTTTGGCCTTGATCAGTTTGTGCTTCGGCACTTCCAGGTTGAACAACCGCGCCGCGTTGAAACCCAAAATATTGCGCTTGGCCTGTTCGTCGAGGAAGGGCAGCGTCGTGATCGAACTCGGCAGATCGAAATCCCAATGCGGCCAATCTGACGCAAAAAGAAGCTGGGTTTCCGCCTTGATGGCTTTAAACGTTGCTTCCGTAAGATCCATGTTCGAACGCTCCAGCGGCTGGCTGGTAAAATACATATCGGCGATGTATTCGCTCGGCCGCCGCTTTAAGAGCGGCGCCTCCGACGACCGCATCATGTATTCGGAATCGAGCCGCTGCATCAGGAACGGCACCCAGGCGAGCCCGCTCTCGATCCACATCAGCTTGAGCTTCGGGAATCGCTCCGGCAGGCCGTTGATGATCCAGTTGGTGAGATGAATGATGTTGTAATAGACGAACGATATCGAGTGCATGGAGATGAAGCGATTGCACTGCTGCATCGACTGGTCGCCCCAATGGAAGCCGGAATGGAAAGCGAGCGGCTTGCCGGTGGCCTGGATGGCGGAATAAAGCGGCATATAGCTGTCGTGATTGACGGCGCGGAAGCGCGTCGAAGTGACCGAATAGCCGATGACGCTTGGATTATCCGCATATCGCTCGACCGCCTTCAGGCTCTCCTCCGGGTGATTGAACGGCAGATACAGCATCGCCTTGATGCGCTGATCCTGGGGAAGGATTTCCTCTGCCAGCCATTTGTTGAAGGCGTTGCCGATCACGACCTCCATCTCGATCTGCGGATGCATGCCGAGGACCAGCATCGGAGTGGGAAACACCACCATGTAATCGATGCCCATCGAATCCATGGCGCGCTGCACCAGCGTCACCTGCGCATGCGTGCGCCCACCCGGAACCGCTTCGGCCAAACGCTGCTGATGCGGGATGCGGCCGAACACGTCCTGGTGCAAAAATCCCGGCGTCGCATTGAGGAGACCCGGCGCCGGTCCGCGATCCTTAAAGGCGCGGGCCATCTGCCGGTACACGTCGCTGTCCATGCGGTCGACGACCTCCGACCAGAACGCGGTCTCGGTGACATGGGCGTCGACGTCGACAATGAAATAATCCTCGGCGCGCGCCTCTTTGGCGGCGTGGGCGAGGATGTCACGCGTATCGGTCTGCGTGGTGATCTTCGGCAATTCGCTGACGTGCGAAGCGCGATTTACGTTTTTGTTGCCGTTTTTGCCGTTCTTTCCGTTGCGCGGCGTTCTCTTCAGCATCGGCTTCCTCCACTTGTCGAAGCGTCCGCAAATTCCGTTTCGGCGCTTGATTGCAAACTATCAGCATTCTCGCAACGGCTCCAGACATAGCCGGCGCTATCGAGCGGCTCCCATGCATTCCGGGCTTGCCTCCGGTGTTGGGCGTGCATATGGCTTGACCCCATGAAAGCGACGATCGGTCCCATGGCCGCTGCCAAACCAGCCCGCAGGAACGCCTTCATCGGCAGCCCGATCGAACGGGTGGAGGATTTCCGCTTTCTGACGGGGTGCGGCCAATACATCGACGATCTTGTAAGCGAGAGGATGCTTTACGCGGTCATTCTCCGCAGCTCGATCGCCCACGGCCGTATTCGCGCTATCGACGCATCGGCGGTGCGGGCGCTGCCGGGCATTCACGCCGTAATCACCGCGGCCGATATCGGCCGGATACCGACAATCCCCTTGCGACATGAGCCGCTGCCAGCGTTCAAGCGTTATGAGCAACCGGTCATCGCCGTCGACAAGGTCCGCTTTGTCGGCGAACCACTCGCCGTCATCGTCGCCGACAGCATTGCGCTTGCCGAGGACGCATTGGACGCCATTGTCGTCGACATCGAACCGCTGCCGGCGGTAGCCGATCGCGATTCGGCGCGCCAAGGCGATATCCTTCTTTTCGAACATACCGGATCGAACCTCGCGAGCACGATCACGGCAACGCGCGGCGATGCCGATGCGGCCTTCAAGGTTGCCCCCTATACGCGGCGCGAACATTTTCGAGTGCACCGGCATGGCGCGGTGCCGATGGAGCCGCGCGGGCTCCTGGCCGATTGGGACGCCGCGCGGCAATGCATCACGGTATCCGGCGCATGCAAGGTACCGTTCACCAACCGGCGCGCGCTCGCGCAGATGATGAACTTGCCGGAGAGCTCCGTGCGCCAGTTGGAATATGACGTCGGCGGCGGGTTCGGCGCGCGGGGCGAGTTTTATCCCGAGGACTTTCTCATTCCTTTTGCGGCCAAATTCACCGGCCGCCCGATCAAATGGATCGAGGATCGGCGCGAGAACCTGATGGCGCTCAGCCACGCGCGCGATGCAGAATGCGAGCTGGAAATCGCCTGCGCGCGCGACGGCACGATCCTCGCTTTGCGCGGCCGGGCCTTCACCGATATCGGCGCTTATGTGCGCACCAATGGCGCCACCGCCTCGCGCAATATCGCGCAAATCATGTCCGGTCCCTATCGCATTCCCGATGTGCGCATGGACGTGACATTGGTGGTCACCAACAAGACGCCTTCTGGCACCTATCGCGGGCCCGGCCGCTATGAATCGGATTTCTGTCGTGAGCGGCTGTTCGACATCGTTGCGGCCGATCTCGGCATCGGCCCGGTCGAATTTCGACGGCGCAATCTGATTGCAGAAAGCGAAATGCCGTATCCGCTCGCCACCGTGCAGACACTCGACATCAAGGCCGAATGCGACAGCGGCGATTATCAGATCACGCTCGAGCGCTGTCTCGCCGAATTCAATTGGGCGGAGCGGTCGAAGCTCCAGGGCAGGCCGATCGACGGCCGCTATCATGGTATCGCCGTTGGCTGCTATCTCGAAGGCGGCGGCACCGGTCCAAAGGAGAATGCACGGCTTGCGATCGAGACGGATGGATCGATCTCGGTCTTTGTCGGCTCATCCTCGGTCGGCCAGGGCGTCGAGACGGTGTTTGCGCAGATCGCCGCCGACGCGCTCGAAGTGCCGATGGAACGCATCAACAGAATATTTCACGGCTCGACCGATTACCTCGCCGAGGGGTTCGGCTCGTTTTCGTCGCGTTCGATCGTGATGGGCGGTAATGCGATCGTCAACGCCGCGATCCGTCTGCGCGAGCTTATTCAATCCTCCGCGGCGCAGCGGCTGAATTGTACGGTCAATGAAATCGCAATCGATCGCGGCATGGCGGTCGGGCCCGGACGCGCCGGCATTGACTTTAAGGAATTTGCTGGAATATCCGCCGAAGGTTCTCACGCCAGCAATAAACGGACCTATTCCTATGGCGCGCATGCAGCCCATGTTGCGGTCGATGTAAAAACGGGACAGGTCGAGCTGCTCGACTATGTTGCCGTCGAGGATGTCGGCCGCATCGTCAATCCGTTGACGCTGCATGGCCAGTGCATCGGCGCCGTCGTGCAAGGCCTGGGTGGCGCGTTTCTCGAACATTTCATCTACGACGAGAACGGCCAGTTCTTGACCGGCTCGTTGGCCGACTACCTGTTGCCGACCGCGAGCGACTTTCCCAAAATCCGCGCGGTTGCGCTTGAGGACAAGCCGTCGCCGCTCAATCCGCTTGGTGTGAAAGGCGCGGGCGAAGGCGGCATCATCCCGGTCGGTGGCGTCGTTGCGAATGCCGTCGCCGCGGCGTTACGTTCTTTGCGAGTCGATCTGCGCGAACTGCCGCTGTCGCCCTCGCGCGTGTGGGCGCTCATTCAGGCCGCGCAGCGTCCGCACGATGCGGCACGTTGACCGGCGTCTCGCGGCGATGCTAGGAAAAGCGTGAGTAGGCTTGTTTTCCTGCGGTTCGAAACGGACGTCCCGAGTCATGAAATTACCGTCCTTCGAATACGCTTGTCCCGCCACTCTTGCCGACGCGGTTGCCCTTCTGGCCTCGGCCGGCGGCGAGGCCAAGCCGCTTGCCGGCGGCCAGAGTCTGGTGCCGATGCTGGCATTCCGTGTCGCCTCGCCGTCGCTGCTCGTCGATCTGCGCAAGCTCACGGAGTTGCGGCAGATCAAAATTGCCGACGACGGCGTTACGCTCGGAGCCATGGTCCGCTGGCGCGATATCCTGGATGAAGCGCGGCTGCGAACCGCGCATCCGCTTCTGGTGGCGGCCGTCGAGCACGTGGCGCATTATCAGATCCGCAATCGCGGCACGGTCGGCGGCAGCATCGCGCATGCCGATCCCGCCGCCGAGATGCCGGGCATTGCCGTGACTTGCGAGGCAAAGATTGCGGCCGTGGGCAAGGCCGGTGCGCGCGTCGTCGGTGCGGCCGATTTCTTCCAGGGGCCGCTGATGACCGCGCTAAAGCCCGACGAGATCATCACCGAAATCCGCTTGCCGGCATGGCCGGCGAAGCGCCGCTTCGGCTTCCAGGAATTCTCCCGCCGCCGCGGCGATTTCGCCATGGCGGCCGCGGCGGTGTTTTATGACGAAGACAAGGTTGGAAAAGCCTGCAATGCCCATGTCGGCGCTATCGGCATCGCCGACCGGCCGCTGCGCCTCACCGGCGCGGAAGCGGTCATCAACGGCAATACCGTCGATGAAGATGTGATGGCCAAAGCCGAGGCTGCCGCGTCCGCGGCCGTCGATCCGCCGGACGATATCCACGCCAGCGGCGCCTATCGCAAAGCGCTGATCGGGGTCATGGTCGAGCGCGCGCTGCGCGCGGCCGCAGCGTAGCGATCACCGACATGTCCGTACGATTTGAGGTCAACGGCAGGACCGTCGAGGTCGAAGTCGAGCCGCGGCTGACGCTGGCGGATTGCCTGCGCCATCGCTTGCGGCTGACCGGAACGCATGTCGGCTGCGAGCACGGCGTATGCGGTTCGTGCACCGTGCTGGTCGACGGTGCCGCGGTGCGATCCTGTTTGATGCTCGCGGTACAGGCCGAGGGCACGAAAGTAGTCACTGTCGAGGGCCTCTCGCTTGAGGATGGTCTGACGCCGCTGCAAGCGTCGTTCAAAAAACATCACGCCCTCCAATGCGGCTTCTGCACCCCGGGCATCATTACGACGGCGCATGCGTTGCTCACCGAAGAACCTGACTGCGACGCCGATCGCGTGCGGGAGGTTCTCTCGGGCAATCTATGCCGCTGCACCGGCTACATTTCCATCGTCGAGGCGGTGCTGGACGCGCGCGCCGCCTATCAGCCAGACGGCAAAGGCGCATGAGGCCGGGGAATGACCAAGTCGCTCGATGAAGCGCGCTATGAGCTTGCGCTTGCCAATCGCATTATCGCGCATGAGGGCGTGCTCGACGGCTTCGGACATATCAGCGTGCGCCATCCCGACGACCCCGGCCGTTATCTGCTGGCGCGATCGCGCAGCCCGGAATTGATCGAGCCCTCGGACTTGCTCGAATTCACGCTCGATTCCGAACCGGTGACGCCGCCCAAGGGCGACATGTATGGCGAGCGGGTGATTCACGGCTGTATCTACCAGGCGCGGCCGGACGTGAACGCGGTGTGTCACCACCATTCGCAGGCCGTGCTGCCATTCTGCGTTACCGGCATTGCGCTCGAGCCGGTGTTTCACATGGGCCCGGTCATGGGCCAAGTGGTGCCGATGTGGGACAGCCGCGATGAGTTCGGCGACACCGATCTCATGGTGGTCAAGCCGGAGGAGGGCCGCTCGCTGGCGAAGGCGCTTGGCCCGCACTGGATGGTGCTGATGCGTCGCCACGGCGCGACCGTCGCCGGCCGGACGTTGCGCGAGCTGGTCTTCCGCACCGTCTATTCGCACGCCAACGCGGAAATCCAGCTGCGCTCGATGATGATCGGCAAAATAGGCGCTTTGAACGAGGCCGAGCGCCGGCGCGCCGAGCCGCGCCAGCTGCAGCCGCGGCCGATGGCGCGCGCCTGGGAATATTGGACGACGCGGTTGCAGAAAGCGGACGCGCTGCCACCTCAGGTCAAATCGCGACCCTCCGCAAAACGGTCGAACCAGCGCGTCGGCAAGGCCCGCGCGAAGCGATCTCGGCGATGACCGGTTCAGACGCGTGAGCGGTCACTACAGGCTTCGGATTCTTCGTTTGCCCATGATCTTATCCGACCTTGCTTCGCCCGCCGAAGCGGGCTTCGCGAAGGCGGGAAACCCATACCCACCCCGGATCAAGTCCGGGGCAGGCATTTTCGGGATCATGCTCTAGCCAAAAGTGGGCACGAATAGTTTCTCGATTGGAATAGGCTCCGCAATTAGCCCCTGCTCGGCCATATAGGTCACCAGCGCTTCGAGCGTCGGCCGGTTCGGCTCGACGCCATAGGGCCAGCAGTCGCCGCCGAACAATTCATCGATCTCTTCGATGTCGTCGGGTAGCCACGGCAGCATGTAGCGGAGCGTGCCTGGAAACCGCATTTTCGCACGCGCCCAGTCTTTGGCGGCGCAGAAGGCGTTGTAGAGGCTGGTCGCGACAAAGGGGTGCCGCTCGTAAATGTCCTTGCGGAGGACGACCGTGTGCATGATCGGGAAAATCTTGGTGCGGCAATAGTAGTCCTTTTCTCGGGCCCGGTAGTCCGGAAACAGCCGCACCACATCGGGATGACGCTTGAGCGCTCGTGGCAGGTGCGAGCCGATAAAGGCGTGAATTTCGCCGGCGGCGAGAAGATCGCTTAAGGACTTGCCGCTCTGGTTCGGCGTGATCTTGACCGGCTTGAGCAGCGGCATCACCGAGGGGTTGCCGTAGGGACCGGGCTCGTCGACCGCGCCCTGGATCCACTCGATGGTCGAGAGATCGACGCCGAGATCGTGCTGCATCAGGCCGCGGATGAAGATCGCGGCGGTCTGAGTGTAGAGCGGAACGCCGATGCGCTTGCCTGCCAGGTCCTTTGCCGAGGTGATGAACTTGCGGTTCGCGACGATAAAGCCGTGGCGAAACACTCGCGAGGCAAACACCGGCAGCGCCACGAAGGGAAGCTTTTTTGCCGCAAAGCGGCTGACGAATTCCGAGCTCGACATTTCGCAGGCGTCGAATTCCAGCCGGTTCGACATGCGGTCGAAAATCTCGCGCGGATTGTCGATAGCGAGGAAGTTGAGGTCGATGCCGTCCGGTTTGATGTCGCCGGTTTGCAGCGCCAGCATGCGGTCATAGAGGCCACAGGCAAAAGTGATCGGCAGGGAAGACATTCGCGGCACCTCTCGGTCGGCTTTAGGACAAGCCGTACTATCGCACACCGCGAGACGAGTAAAAGCGGGGCGTCGCCCGATGCGATTATGTGCCGCTCGCCCAAATTCGCGCGCGCCGATCGTAGGTATCCGGACAAGAGGCCGGACAGTCGCCTGAGATTCGCAGGTCGAGGGTTGCCTGGCGGGAAAGCAGCAGAAAATCGGGGACGCCGCAGATAAAATCCGCGGCGTCTCTTCCGTTTCCGCATTACCGCGGATATCACCCCACTATTGCGATCTCGCCCCAATATTGTTGTCGGAGGCTTGGAATGACCGAGTGGCCCGTTCACGCCCGCATCAGCGGCCCTGTCGTCATGATCGGTTTCGGCTCGATCGGCAAAGGCACGCTGCCCTTGATCGAGCGTCATTTCGGTTATGACAAATCCCGTTTCGTGGTCATCGACCCGGAGGACAAGGACCGCAAGCTCCTGGACGACCGCGGCATCCGGTTCATCCACCAGGCCGTCACCCGCGACAACTACCGCAAGCTCCTTGGACCGTTGCTCACCGACGGCGGCGGGCAGGGTTTTTGCGTCAATTTGTCGGTCGACACGTCGTCGGTCGACATTATGGAGTTTTGCCGCGAGATCGGCGCTTTTTACATCGACACCGTGGTCGAGCCCTGGGCTGGGTTCTACTTCGATGCAAAGCTCGGTCCGGAAGCGCGTTCGAACTATGCATTGCGCGAGACGGTGCTGGCGGCGCGCCGCAAGAGTCCCGGCGGCACCACCGCCGTGTCCTGCTGCGGCGCCAATCCCGGCATGGTGTCGTGGTTCGTCAAGCAGGCGCTCTTGAACATCGCCGGCGACCTTCGGCTCAAGTTCAAGGAGCCGAAGACGCGCGAGGAATGGGGCCGGCTTGCCAAAAAGGTCGGCGTCAAGGGCATCCACATCGCCGAGCGCGACACTCAGCGCGCCACCAAGCCGAAACCGATCGAAGCTTTCGTCAATACCTGGTCGGTCGAAGGCTTCCTTTCCGAAGGCATGCAGCCGGCCGAGCTCGGCTGGGGTACGCATGAAAAGCGGATGCCGAAGAATGGCTTCAAGCATAAAACCGGCTGTCAGGCGGCGATCTACCTGACCCAGCCCGGTGCCAACACGCGCGTGCGCTCATGGACGCCGACGGCCAAGGCGCAATACGGTTTCTTGGTTACGCATAACGAGTCGATCTCGATCGCGGACTATTTCACGCTGCGCGCCGGCCGCAAAACCGTTTACCGGCCGACTTGTCACTATGCGTATCACCCCTGCAACGACGCGGTGCTGTCGCTGCATGAGCTGTTCGGTCAGGCCGGCAAACGGCAGCCGGCCATCCACATTTTGGACGAGCATGAGATCGCCGACGGCATCGACGAGCTCGGCGTGCTGCTCTACGGCCACAAGAAGAACGCTTACTGGTATGGCTCGCAGCTTTCGATCGACGAAACCCGCGCGCTCGCGCCTTATCAGAACGCGACCGGCCTCCAAGTCACCTCGGCGGTGCTAGCCGGCATGGTTTGGGCGATCGAAAATCCGAAGGCCGGGATTGTCGAGGCCGACGAGATGGATTTCCGCCGCTGCCTGGAAGTGCAGACGCCCTATCTCGGGCCGGTGATCGGCGCTTATACCGACTGGACGCCGTTGTCCGGTCGGCCGGGACTGTTTCCGGAGGACATTGACAGGCGCGATCCCTGGCAGTTCGGCAACGTGCTGGTGACCTGAACGTCACCGGCCGCTCGCGATCTCGATGTTGAGGTAGCCGTCGATCGCGGCGCGCTGGCCGGGATAGAGTACGGTGGTCGAAGTTTTCTCCTCGATCACAGCGGGGCCGTCGATGACGGTGCCGGGCATAAGCACTGAGCGACGGAACACCGGAATCTGGCTCGCTTCGGCCGGATTGAAAAAAGTCGTGCGCATCTCCTGCGGTGCCGGCGGCTGCGCCCGGTCGGAGATTTCCCGCTTGCTGAATTGTGGCTTCGGAATTTGTCCGACCGCCGTAACCTGAAAGTTCACGATTTCGATCGCTTCGGATTCCGCCATGTGGCCGTAGCGGCGCCGGTGCGCCTCGTGGAAGCGTTTGCTCAAGCCTGCGATGTCGGCCGCGGTCCGTAGCGCCGCAACTGGCACGCTGACTTCGTAGGACTGTCCGCGATAGCGCATGCCGGCGTTACGCAGTGTCTTCAGCCGCTCGCGCGCGAATTTTTCCTGCATCAAATCCGCCAGCCCCGCTTCTTCCATTTCGGCAAAGATCTTTTCCAGTTCCGCGGGATTCGCCTCGTCGAGACGGGTAATGCGGGTGACGCTGCGGGTCTGATGCACGTCGGTGACCAGCATGCCGAAGGCGCTGAACGTTCCGGGGTCGCGCGGGATGAGGATGCGGCCGATGCCGAGTTCGGCAATGATGCGGCCGGCAATTGTCGGCCCCATGCCGCCGAACGGCACCAGCGTGAATTCACGCGGATCGTAGCCGCGTTCGATGGTGATCGTGCGCATTGCCATGATCACGTTGGTCGCGAGCACGGTGAGGATGCCCCAGGCCGCTGCCACCGGTGTAAGGCCGAGCGGCTGCGCCACGCGTGAAACGACGGCCTCGTGGGCCTTGGCGCTCGAGATCGGCATGGCGCCTTCAAGCAGTGCGGCCGGATTGAGATGACCGAGCAGGACCAGCGCGTCGGTCAGCGTCGGCTCGTTGCCGCCGCGGTTGTAGCAGGCGGGGCCGGGATCGGCGCCGGCGCTTTGCGGCCCGACCTTGAGGACGCCGAGATCGACCGCGGCGATGCTGCTGCCGCCGGCGCCGATGGTCTCGATATCCACGGTATGGGTGCGCAACGGGTGCCGTGCGACCCATACTTCCGACTTGAATAGTGGCTGGCCCGGCAGCACCGCCATGTCGGAACTGGTGCCGCCGGTATCAAACGTAATGATATTCTCGATGCCCGTGATATCGCCGAGATGGCGGCCGCCGATGACGCCGGCGACCGGGCCGGACATCACCGTTTCAATCGGCGTGCGCGCGAGCATGCGCGCGCTGGCGGCGCCGCCATCCGACTTCATCATCAGCGCGCGCGAGCGCGGGAAACGCCGGAGCGAAAGCTCCTCGATCTCATGCAGATAGCGCGAAACCGGCGGGCCGATATAGGCGTTGGCGACCGTCGACGCCGTGCGCTCATATTCGCGCCATTCCGGATTGACTTCGTGCGACAGCGAAACATAGAGGTCCGGTGCGATGTCGCGGATGATTTTTGCCGCGGCCTTCTCGTGCGCGGGGTTGGCATAAGCAAACAGGAAGCAGACGGCGACGGCTTCGGCCCCGTCCGCGATGAGCTTTCGCGTTGCGCTAACGATATCATCGGCGTTAAGCGGCTGGATCACGCCCCCCGTATAATCGAGACGCTCACGCGCCTCATGGATGCGGTCGCGGGTGAGCAGCATTTTCGGCGCCGGCGCGAAAATATTGAACACCTCGTCGCCGCGCCATTGCCGGCCGATCTCGTAGACGTCGCGGAAACCGCGCGTGGTGATGAGGCCGGCGCGCGCGCCTTTGCCTTCGAGCATGGTATTGAGCGCCGCCGTCGAGCCATGCAGGATCAGCGATACGGAATCTGCGCCGAATTCGGCGGCGAGATCGCGCGTGATTTCCTCCATCACCGCGGCGGGCTGCGAGGGATTGGAGACATATTTACGGACGGCCGCAAGCGTCGCGGTATCCTCGTCGAAGGCGGTGACATCGGTGAATGTCCCACCGACGTCAATCCCAATCCGTAATTTCATGAGATCGCCTTGGACTTGACCTTGGCGCGCAGCCGTACCGTCGCCTCCACATCGATGCTGAAGTCTGCTTTAAAGGCGACGCCGTAGTCATCGCGGGCCGCGTCCGCTGAGACATAGCCGCGCACAACGTCCTGCCGCACCCGCTCGGGCGCGCGTTCGTGTGGATCGCCCCAGCCGCCGCCACCGGCGAACTCCATCGAAAGAATGTCGCCCTTCTTGAGCCGCAAACCGGCAACCTTGGACGTGAGCGGACGGGGCTCTGCGCCATCGCTACTCAAAGAGGCGGCCGACGCACGTGCGGGCTTGGCGCCAAAAATTCCTGGCGAAGAAAACTTGAAACGGTCGGTGCGCAGATTGATGACCGATTCGTCGCCCAGGATACGCCATTGCCGCCGCACGCCGAGGCCGCCACGAAACGCGCCGGGACCGCCGGAATCCTGTGCCAGCTCGTAGCGGTCGATACGGACCGGGAACTCGGTTTCGACCGCCTCGACCGGCGTGTTCATGACGTTGACGACGAGCTCGTCCATGGCGCTTACGCCATCGGCGTCGGGCCGCGCGCCGGTGCCGCCGCTGAGAATCTCATATTGCGAATACCATCGGCCGGATCGGGGATGGCGGCCGGCGCTGGAAATAGAGCCGCCGGCGGCGCTGCCCGGCGCCGGCACGCGGCCGGGCACGGCGCGCGCCAGCGCGCGGATCGCCACCGACGTCGTGACTTGGCTCGGCCGCACGTACATGTTGACCGGCGCCGGGAAGCGCGGATTGAGCAAAGAGCCTTCCGGCGGATAGGACACCTGCACCGGGCGCGACAAGCCATCGTTCACCGGCAGGCGCGGGATGAACACCATCTTGACCAGGCATTGGATGAAGTTGCGCGACACGCACGGCCGCAGATTGATCGGTCCGCGTGCCTGCGGGTCGCTGTCGAGGATGAAGTGCAGGATGTCGCCCTTGACTTCGAGCGTGACGGAGATGCGGTAGGATTTTGTCAGGTCGATGCCATCGTCGTCGAGGTAATCGCTCTCCGGTCCGTAAATCCCATCAGGCACTTTGGCGATTTCCTTGCGCAGCTCACTTTCGCAGATATCCATCCAGGTCTGCCAACAAGTAAGCACCTTCTCAGTGCCGTATTTTGCGAACAGCTCGGCGAAACGCGTAAGCCCGTAAGTGTTGGTGTTGATCTGCGCGCTGATATCGCCCCATGTGACCTCCGGCGTACGCGTATTGGAGCAGATCATTGCCTCGACATCGGCATTCAATTCGCCGCGCCGAAGAATCTTCAGCGGCGGAATCAGCAAGCCTTCCTGGAAAAGATCGGTAGCGTCGCCGGCATTGGTGCCCGGCACCTTGCCGCCGAGATCGGGTTTATGCGCGGTATTGCCGATGTAGCCGACGAGACGGTCATCGACGAACATCGGCGTGATGATGCAAACGTCGGTGGAATGGTTCTGGCAGGCTTGGTAGGGATGATTGACGATGAATGCATCGCCCGGCGCGGCATCGGGAAAGCGGCGGCGGATCTCGTTCACTTGCGCGGCCAGCGGCCCAATATGCAGCGGCTGCGGGATGCCCTGCGCCACCATGCGGCCTTGGGCGTCGAAGATCGCAAAGGTGAAGTCCTGGCTTTCCTTGATGATGGTGGAATAGCCGGTGCGCAGCATGTTGAGCGTGAGCTCACGGGCAATCTGCAGCGTCGACTGATAGATGACTTCAAGATCGATGGCGTTCATCATTTGATCGGATACGCCTTCGCCATCGCGTCGAAATAGCCATCCTTCTTGAGGTCCTGGATAATACTAAGGTCGACATAGTCCTTCACGTCTTTGCTGCCGACCTGGAGGCCGATGGCCTGAAGCTGCGCAATCACGTTATTGGCGCCGACGATGGATGGCGCCGCGTCGAGCGGCATGAGCCGCTTAAAGTCGTTGTAGGTGGCGTCGATGACCTTCGGATCGCTCGTCTTGTATTTCTGCGCGATCAGATTTTTCGCCCGCGTCACGTCGGACAGCGCGAGATAGGCGCCGGCAACATAGCCTTTTACGAATTTGATCAGCGTGTCGCGATGCTCTTTCAGGTAAGAGCTTGTCACCACGACGCCATCGAAGATCCACGGTGTAGCGCTGGCCGCGAGATCGAGAATCGAATTGAAACCCTTCTCCTTCGCCGCGGTAATTGTGGGTTCAAGGAGCGGCGCGGCGTCGATGCGCCCGGCAAGCAGTGCGCCGAAGCGCTGCGAGCTGCCGCCGATCTGCGAAATGGTGACGTCCTGGCGCGACAAACCGAGCCGCTGCAGCGCGATGCTGACGGCAACGTCTGTTTCCGAGCCGAACGCGCTGATGCCGATGGTTTTGCCCTTGAGGTCTTGGGCGGTCTTGATCGCCGGCGAGGTAAAAATCGTGATTGGAATCGTATTGGCGGTCGAAGTGACAAGCCGCAGATCGGCGCCCTGTTTATTGGCCAGTACCACCGGGGCGAGGCCAACATGCATCCCCTGGATTTCGCCGGACAGCAGTACCTGTACGCCGCGGCTGCCGCCTTCCATGGTGATGGACTCGACCTTCAATCCTTCCTTGACATCGAGGCCGGCGGCTTGCGCCATCCAGACCGGGAAGATGGTCACAACTGGCGCTGAAATCCCGATCCGGAAGGGGGTGAGATCGTCGGCGCGAGCGCCAGGCGTCCCGAGAAGAACGGCTGCGAAAGCTAGCGCACTGAAAATCTTCCGCTGCCAGCCAAAGACCTGCATGACACCCTCCCTCTTCATTCCTCTTGTCGTCTCTAAGTTCGACGCGGCAAGCCGGACGCCGTGCCGCAAGCTCAAGCGCAATATCGTGGTCAGGGTCAAGCCCGACATGACGATCAGGGACGCTCATTTCTCGTCTTTGCCCTGACGTCTTCGTCGATCAGGCCCCAGATGCGATCCTCGATTGCATGAAAGCGTGGTTGCCGCTTCACGCCGATCGGGCGCGGACGCTCGATATCGACGATAATGCTCTCCTTGACCTTGCCGGGGCGTCCGCTGAATACGATGACGCGGTCGGCAAGATAGATCGCCTCGTCAATCTGATGCGTGATGAACAGCACGGTTTTTTGCGCCGTCGCCCAGATACGCGTGAGTTCCTCCTGCATCAACTCGCGGGTCTGCGCATCCAGCGAGGCGAACGGCTCATCCATCAGCAGGATTTTCGGGTCGACGACCAGCGCGCGAGCAAGATTCACCCGCTGCTGCATGCCGCCGGACAGTTCGTGCGGGTAGTGGTGTTCGAAGCCCTCGAGACCGACCAGGGTAATGAGACGCAAGGCGCGCTCTGCCGCCTCCGGTGCGGGCACCCCTAGACATTCGAGGCCGTAGCGTACGTTCCCCGACACAGTACGCCACGGCAGCAGAGAGGCATCCTGAAAAACAACCGCACGGTCGGGACCGGGCTTCGTCACCGCCTCCCCATCGACGAGCACGCGGCCGCTATTGGCGGCGATCAAGCCATCGACCACCGACAGGAACGTGCTCTTGCCGCAACCGGAGGGACCGGCGATGGCAACAAACTCTCCCTCCATCACCGCAAGATTAACGCCGTCGAGGGCGACAAGCTGCTTATCGGTGCGCGGCTGGACATAGGTGAGGCGGATGTCCTGCGCTTCGAGTTTGGGACGCTGGATCATGTCGCAACCGGCGGACGCCAGACCTCGACGCGGCGCTCAACCGCCCTGATCAACTCGACCAGGGCCACGCCGGCAGCAGCGATGGTGAGCACGCCCACGAACACGCTGTCAGTTTCGAAGCGTGAGCCGGCCTGGTTGATCATCATGCCGATGCCGGCGGCCGAGCCATAGATTTCACCGACGACGATGCCGATCATGCCACGTCCGACGGCGAGCCGCATGCCGGCCAGCAAAAACGGCACCGCGCTCGGCAGGATGATGCTCCTGAACAAAAGCCACTCGCCGGCGGAAAAGCTTCTGGCGACGCGTACGAGCCGCACGTCAATGGTGCGAACGGCGGCAAGCGCGTTGATGGCGATCGGCAGGACGGCGAGCAGGACGATGATAAGAACCCGCATGGCGAGGCCGGTTCCCACCCAAAGGACGAGAAGCGGCAGAAACGCCACTTGGGGTGTTGCATTCATCGCGGCGAGAAACGGCGCGACCGCATAGGAGAAGCGGCGATACCAGCCGGCGGCGAGGCCAAGCGGCAGGCCGATTACGACGGCGAGCGACACGCCAAGCACGAATTCGAGGCTGCTCCAGCCGAGATCCTTCCATATCTCGCCTGTCACCAGGAACATGCGGAACGCCGCGCGCGCGATCCGTGTCGGCGAGGAAAAGAAAATCGGCATGACCTCAAAGCGCATGGCCTGCGGGCCGAGCAACGGCCGCAGCAGCTCGGCCCACCAACCGCGCCCAAAACCTTCCCACAGAACGAGGAACAGGACGACGCCGACGGTGCCCAGGATGGCGCGTTCATGTACCGAATAGAACCGCACCGGCGCCGGTATGGGGGCCGTAGCCTTCATGTCGACGCTCCGACATTTGGCCGCCATCGTTCGAATCGCCGTTCGATCCGATCAAGCAGCGCGACGACCACAAGCCCGGTAGCGGTAAAGACGAAGACGCCGAAGAACAGAATATCGGTCTGAAACATGTTTCCGGCGTCGGCGATCATGTGGCCGACGCCCGCCGTCGCGGCGTAGAGCTCACCGACAACGACGCCAAGGAGCGCACGGCCGGCGGCATATTTCAGGCCGGTGAAAATGTAGGGAACAGTGCCCGGCAGAACGATACTGCTGAAGATTTTGCCGCGCGAGGCCGAAAAACTCCTCGCCATGGTGAGGAACCGCGCTTCGTTGGTCTTGACCCCGGCAAAGGCGCTGATGACGATGGGAATGACCGCGCTGAGAAACACAACCGCGACCTTCGACCAGATACCGATTCCGAACCAGATGATCAGAAGCGGCAACAATGTCACGCGCGGCACGGCATTGAGCGTATCGACGAACGGACCCAGAATATACGAAAGGCGCCGCGACGAGCCCATCGCCAGCCCAAGAGGAACGCCGATCACGATCGCTGCGGCATAGCCGAACATGAACTCGCTGGCGCTGACCCTGACGTCGTTCCAGAAATCCGGATCGGCAATCAGCGTGACGCCGGCGTGCAGCACACGGGAAGGTGAGGATATGAATAGCGGATTGACGGCGCCGCTGTCGGCGCAGAGTTCCCAGGCCAACAAGAACACCGCAAGCGTGCCGCCGCCGATCAGAATCCGCTCGCGTCCCGGCTTTTTCATGCGGAGGCACTCAACTTTAAATCGTCATTCCGGGGCATCGCCGTCTTTCAATTTGCATTGCAAATTCGCCGCTTTGCAGCGATCGAGAATAACGTGGCTCTCAGCACAATAAAGGCAAAACACCATGGTCGTGAACGAGCGATTTGATTTTTCCGGGCGCAGTGTCGTCATCACGGGCGGCGGCAAGGGCATTGGCAAGGTTTACGCCGAGGTATTCGCCAAGGCGGGCGCCCACGTGGTGGCTGCCGATATCGACGCTGACGCCGCCAAGAATGTCGCCGACTCGCTGCATAAAGCGGGCTTCGAGGCGTTCGGGCTCGGTGTCGATATCGCAAGCGAAGAGGCGACCGCGGCCATGGCGCGGGTCGTTCTCGATCGCTTCGGCGCGATCGACGTCCTTATCAACAATGCGTCGCTCATGAGCGTATTGCCGCGCCGCTCATGGCTCGAAATCCCGGTGGAGGAGTGGGACCGGGTCATGGCGGTCAACCTGCGCGGCATGTTTTTATGCTGCCGCGCGGTCTTCCCGGCGATGAAGGCGCAAGGACGCGGCAAGATCGTCAACATTTCCTCGTCGCGCGTGTGGGAGGGAGCGCCGAACCGCCTGCACTACACGACTTCGAAAGCTGGCGTCATCGGCTTTACTCGCGCGCTGGCGCGCGAGGTCGGCGAATTCGGCATCACCGTCAATGCGCTCACGCCGGGCATGACGCAGAGTGAGACGCAGGTCGCCTCGTCGTCCGGCAATTACCTCGCTACGCGAATAGCCGGCCGCGCCATCGAGCGCGTGCAAGTTCCGGCCGACCTGGTCGGCGCCGTGATGTTCCTGTCATCGCCGGCCAGCGATTTCATGACCGGCCAGACCATCAATGTCGACGGCGGCAAATCGATGCATTGACGATCGACGCGCCGACTCACTGCAGGCGTTTCGCCGCCTCTTCAACGATGCTGAGATCGGAATATTTCTTGACGTCAAAGCTCGACTTGATGAAGCCGAGATCCTTGGTCATGTCGACGTTCTTCTGCAGCGCGTCGAGATTCGGCAGCAGATTGGGGTCGTGATAGCAGTCCTGCTTGGTGAACGCCCAAGAGAAAGTTTGAGGCGGCCGCTTGACCAAGTCGCCAAGTATTTGCATCGCCGCCTCGTGGTTCGCCGGATCCTCGTACCAATGCACGATCCGCAGCGTATCCTCGAAAAAATCCACCAATGCGGGGCGGTGCGCGTCGATAAACGGCTTGCGTGCCGCCCACACAATCATGTCGGTGACGCCGATCGCCTCCCGTTGGACGAACAAATCGCGCGCGATCTTTTTTAGCTCGGGATCGTAGGAGAACGGCAGCACCGCCGGGATAAGATCGACCTTCTTTTCCGCCAGCATCGCTTTCATGGCAGGGAACGGCGCCTCGACGACGGTGTAGTCGCGGTTCGGCTCCAGGCCGTGCTTGTGCAACATCGCCTTCATGGCGACGTCGACGGCGCTGCCCGCCGCATTGGTGGCGACAACTTTGCCCTTCAGGTCCTCGACCTTCTGAATCGGGCCATCTTTGAGCACCATGTATTCTTGCGAATAATAGCCGGGGACGCCGTCCTGGAATTCGTCGCTGACGATGCGCAGGTCGTCCAGTCCCGCGTTCTCGATGGCGATGCCGAGCGTCGAATAGGCGAGGTTGGCGATTTCAGCTTGATTGTTGGCGAGCGCCGTGATCATCGGCGGCGTGCCGACATAGTGCACCGGGTCCATCGCGTAGGACTGGCCGAGATGCTTGGCGAGGTCCTTCTTTTGCAGCCAGATCGACGCCCAATTGCCCGGCGCCACCCAGGCTTCGCGAATCTGCACCGGGTCGGCTTTGGCAGCTCCGACACAGCTCAGAACAACGGCCAAGCTGCAGAAGCCGGCCAACGCAAATGTGATTGCACGTGTTATGGCGCGCATTATTCCCTCCCGCGGTGATGTGGGCGTCGTTCGCCGGCGCCTCGTTGTTGTAGGTTTTACTGTAACCGTTTTGCCGCCTCTTCGATCAGGCTGAGATCGGAATGGGTCTTGACGTCGAAGCTCGCTTTGACGAAGCCTAAATCCTTCGTCATGTCGACGTTCTTCTGCAAGGCATCGAGACTCGGCACCATTTTGGGATTGCGATAGTAGTCGGTCTTGGTGAACAGCCAGCCGAAGCGCTCCGGCGGTTGTTTGGTGAGCTGCGAGGCGATCTGGGCGGCTGCATCGTGATTGCTCGGATCGAGATACCAGTGGACGATGCGCAACGTGTCTTCCAGGAAGTCGACCAGCGCGGCGCGATGCGCGTCGATAAACGGCTTGCGCGCCGACCACATGACGAATTGCGAAACGCCGATGGCGTCCGCGCTGGTGAACAGCGGCCGCGCGATCTTTTTCAGCTCGGGATCGAGCGAGAACGGCAACACGGCCGGAATCAAATCGACCTTCTTTTCCGCCAGCATCGCCTTCATGGCGGGGAACGGCGCTTCGATGACGGTGTAATCGCGATTGGCCTCAAGCCCATGCTTGTGCAGCATGGCGCGCATGGCGACGTCGACGCCGCTGCCTACCGCGTTGGTCGCCAAAACCTTGCCCTTGAGATCCTCGATCTTCTTGATCGGACCGTCGGCCAGCACCTCGAACTGGTTGGTGGCGTAGCCGGGCACGCCATCCTCGAAGTCGTCGCTAATCACGCGGATGTCGTCCATGCCGGCGTTCTCGATCGCGATCGGCAGAGTGGAGAAGGCGAGATTGCCGATTTCCAGCTCGTTGTTGGCGATGGCGGTGATCATCGGCGGCGTGCCGGCATAATGAACCGACTCAAAAACGTAGGATTTGCCGAAATGAACGGCGAGGTCCTTTTTTTGCAGCCAAATCGAGGACCAGTTGGCGATCGGCGCCACCCAGGCGCCCCGGATTTGCAGCGGATCCGCGTGCGCCATGCCCATGCCGAGCAGGAGGAGCGTAAAGCTGGCCAGTCCGACTTTCCCACGCATTATCAATCTCTCCAAAAGGCTATTTTGTCCGAAAGTCCGCTCGGCGGGCCCGCCGGGCGGGAGGATTGTGGGCGCAAACAGCGATCCGACGCAAGCGTGCCGCTTGCCGCACCGCGGCCGAAGGCGATTACGAGCGCTCCGCCGTTTCCTGATGCCACATCAGCAGGCGGCGGCGGATGACCGCCATGGCCTTAATCAAGGCATAGCCGACGATCGCGATCTCGACGATGCCGGCGAACACGCCGCGCGAATCGGCAAAGCGCGAGGCGCTCATCATAGCGCCGCCCAGCCCGTAGCCGCCCATAACCATCTCGCCGATGATCGCGACAATAAGGGAGATCGGCAGCGCCACCTGCAACCCGGTCAGGATTTGCGGCAATGCCGCCGGGAGCTTGATCTGCCACATCACCTCGCGATCGCTCGCGCCCATGTTGAGCGCCGACCAGATCAACTCTTTATCGACGCTGGCAATGCCAGCCAGTGTTGCGGTCACCACCGGGAAGATTGCGTCGAACACGACGATGGAGATTTTCGAGACGTCAAAAAGGCCCAGCCACAAGATGATGACCGGCAGGAATGCGATTTTCGGCATTGGAAAGCCGACCGAGATGATCGGATCGAAGAACCATCGTATGAGCCGGTTGCGCGACATCAAAGCGCCGAGCGTAATGCCGCCGACCGCGGCAATGACAAAGCCGGCCATCGCCCGATAAAGCGTCCGCCCGAGATTGATCCAAAGATCGCCGCTGGCGCCGTCACTATAGATGCGTTCGACGACGGCGGAAAATGGCGGCAGCATGAATGCCGTCACCCTGCCGCTGCGGGCGAAAAGCTCCCAGGCGATCAATAGCACCAGGATGGAAAAAACCCCGGCGCCGCCGCGGAAGATAACGTCGAGGCGTCGCGCCGCGTCGCGCGTGACGTCGGCTTCAGCAGCCGCCAGCGAGGCGGTATTTTCTATTCCCGCCATTGCAGCAACCATTGCATGAGCAACTGATAAAGCCGGTCCGCGGCAAAGCCGAGAAACGCCACGGTGAGCACCACCGCATACATGCCCTCGTAGGAGCCGGTGGAGCCGAGATAGCCGATCAGATAGCCGAACCCCTGCTGCGATACGATCAGTTCGGAGCTCACCAACAGGATGAAGGCCAGAGCGAGCGCGGTGCGGATGCCGTTGAGCAATTCCGGCAAAGCGCTCGGTACCACCACGTCCCACATCAGGCGCAGCCGGTTTGCGCCCATGCTGCGCGCCGACCAGACCAGCGCCTGATCGCTGCCGCGCGCGCCATTATAAGCGCCGATCGTCACCGGGATCATGCAGCCGAGAAAGATGAGGAGAATCTTCGAGCCGTCGCCAAAGCCGAGCCACAGCACGGTTACCGGGATGAGCGCCGATTTCGGCAGCGGATAAAACAGCTCCACCAGCGGATTGACGAACACGTCCAAGAGCCGCCAGCGCGCCATCACTATTCCCAAGCCGCCGCCGACCACGACAGCCAAGAGAAGCCCCATGGCCGCCCGATAGAGCGAAGACACTCCGTTATTGACGAGGTCGCCATCGCGAACGAGATCGACCCAGGCGACCGCCACGCGAGTGAGCGGCGGCAGAGCCTGGCTGTCGATGATGTTGAGCCGCGCGACGGCCTCCCAACCAAACGCCAGGAGCACGAGCGGCAGATAACGAAACCTGGCTTGCGTCATCTTTTGCATCAGCCAGCCTTGGTTTCCTGTGCCTTGATGGCTTCGTCGCGCACCAGATTCCAGATTTCGTCGACCTTTTCCACGAATTCTTTGCTGCGCAGGATGCTCGGATCGCGGTTGGCGAATTTGGTCTCGACGATTTTCTTGATGCGCCCCGGCCGCGCCGACATCACCGCCACGCGTTCGGCGAGATAGGCCGCCTCCTGCACGTCGTGAGTGACGAAAATCACGGTCTTGGGCGTGCGCTTCCAGATGTTGAGCAGCTCCGTCTGCATCAGCAAACGCGTCTGTGCGTCGAGCGCTCCGAATGGCTCGTCCATCAACAGGATGCTGGGATCGAAGGCGAGCGTGCGCGCGATCGCGGTGCGTTGTTTCATGCCGCCGGAGAGCTGCGACGGATAGCTGTCCTCAAATCCGCTTAAGCCGACGAGATCGATAAAGGCCTGCGCCCGCTTTTCACGTTCGAGGCGGGGCAAACGCTGGCGCTCAAGACCGTAAAGTATATTGGCGCGCACCGTCTTCCACGGAAACAGCGCAAAATGCTGGAACACGATGCCGCGGTCGGGGCCGGGCGCTATGACCGGCTTATTCTCGACCATGATGTGGCCGGCCTCGATCGGCAGGAAACCGCCGACCAGATACAGAAGAGTGGATTTTCCGCAGCCCGAAGGGCCAAGAAGCGCGAGAAACTCGCGCGGCCGGACTTCGAGCGATACATCCGATAAAGCGAGCACGGTTCGCCCGCGCGGCGGGCGATAGGTGTGGTTCACCCGCCCAATGACGATCTGGCCTTTGCCGTCCATTGACGCCTACGCATCCCGGGCACCTCCTCCAGGCGCCGCTTTGCCTGGCACCCTAACCGGCTCGGTGCGCCGCACCAAGGGCTGTTGTACCGGGTTTGGCGCGGCTGGACCGCGCGTTTGGTAGGCTTCTGCAAAAGCGGATATATGTGATCTCAAAGCGCCGGCTCGGAAGCACCAATGGAACGCTCGTTCAAGAAAGAGGTGGATGCGCTACGGCTTGGCGCCGGCGAGACGTTTCACGGCGAGGGCATCCTCGCCGTCACCAAGGGGCTGCTGCAATCGGGCGTCAGTTATGTCGGGGGCTACCAGGGCGCGCCGGTATCGCATCTGCTCGATGTCATGGTGGACGCCGCAGATCTATTGGCCGACCTCGGCGTGCATGTGGAGACGTGCACCAACGAAGCCGCCGCGGCGGCCATGCTCGGCGCTTCGATCAACTATCCGCTGCGCGGGGCGGTAACGTGGAAGTCGATCGTCGGCACCAATGTCGCGGCCGACGCGCTGTCGAATCTGGCGTCGCCTGGCGTCATCGGCGGCGCACTGATCGTGCTCGGCGAGGATTACGGCGAGGGCGCGAGCGTCATCCAGGAACGCTCCTATGCCTATGCCATGAAATCCTCGATCTGGCTCATCGACCCGCGTCCCGATCTGCCGACAATCGTACGCATGGTCGAGAAGGGATTTGAGCTTTCCGAGGCAAGCCATGCCCCCGTGATGCTGGATTTGCGGGTCCGCGCCTGCCATGTCACCGGCGAATTTGTCGCCCAGGACAATAAACGCGGCGCATACAGCGCCAAGCACCGACTCGAGGGGCCGCCGCGCTTTGAATATGGCCGGCTCGCGCATCCTCCGGTCATCTTTACCCAGGAGCGGCTAAAGATCGAGCAGCGCCTCCCGGCGGCGCAAAAATTCATCCGCGAGCAAAAGCTCAACGAAATGATGCCGGGCGAAATCGATGAAATCGGCATCATTGTGCTCGGCGGTTTGAGCAACGGACTCCTTCGCGCGTTGGCGCGGCTCGATCTTGCCGATCTCTACGGCGCCTCACGCATCCCGATCTATGTGCTGAACGTCGCCTATCCGCTGGTGCCCGAGGATGTAACGGCCTTCTGCTTCGGCAAAGGCGCCGTGCTGGTGGTGGAGGAGGGCTCGCCGGAATATGTGGAGCAGCAAATCAATGTCGTGCTGCGCGGCGCCGGCAGCGCGACCCGCGTCCTTGGCAAGGGTTGTCTGCCGCGCAGCGGCGACTACACGTCGGAAGCGTTCTTGCGCGGCATCGCCACTTTCCTGTCGGAAACGCGCCCGGCCGGCATCGATGCCGACGCCGCGGCCGCGCGGGTCGCTGCGATACTCCGGCGCAAATCGGACAGCACTGCCGTAGTCTCCGATATTCCGCCGCGGCCGCCGAATTTCTGTACCGGATGTCCCGAGCGGCCGGTCTTTGCCGCGATAAAGCTTGCCCAGCGCGAGATCGGCCCGACCCATATCAGCGCCGATATCGGCTGCCATTCGTTCGCGACTTTCGCGCCGTTTTCGCTCGGCAACTCTATTCTCGGCTATGGCATGTCGCTGGCCAGCGCGGCCGCCGTCGGCCCGAACATGAAGAAACGGACGATTGCGATCATGGGTGACGGCGGTTTCTGGCACAACGGCCTCATTACCGGCGTCGCATCGAACATGTTCAACAAGGGCGACGGCGTTCTCATCGTGATGCAGAACGGCTACGCCTCCGCCACCGGCCAGCAATATCTGCCGTCGAGCCAGGCCAACCGCAGCGGCGTGCCGACCGGCATCAGCATCGAAAAGACGCTACGCTCGCTCGGGGTGAATTGGCTACGCACCGTGCGCACCTACAGCGTGGCGAAAATGGTGGCGACGCTGAAGGAGGCGATGCGCACGGCGGAGCGCGGCCTCAAAGTGATCATCGCGGACGGCGAATGCATGCTGGCGCGCCAGCGCCGCATCCGTGCCGAGGATGTGGAAAAGCTAAAGCGCGGCGAGCGCGTGATGAAGACACGTTACGGCGTCGATGATGAAATCTGCACCGGCGATCACTCTTGTATTCGGCTCTCCGGCTGCCCGTCATTGACGGTCAAGCCAAATCCCGATCCGCTCCGCTCCGATCCGGTGGCGACCGTGATCGAAAGCTGCGTCGGCTGCGGGCTGTGCGGCGAAGTCGCCCACGCCGCCGTCCTCTGCCCGTCGTTTTATCGCGCCGACGTCATCAGCAACCCGAATTGGCGGGATCGCGCTCTGGCTCGCATCAGAGGCAGCGTGATCGGCTGGCTCGGGGGCGTTTCTTCCCCCTCCTCCCGGCGCGGAGCGGGCGAAGCGAGGGAGCTCGATTCGCGCGGCCGACCCTTGACACTCCAACCTTCTTCCCTCCGCAGCGAGGCGATGCACGGCAGCCTGCCGCAAAGCAGCGCATCGCCCGCCCGCCCGCTCACGATTCTCATCGCGGCGCTTGGCGGCGAAGGCGGCGGCGTGCTCACCGATTGGATTGTTGCCGCGGCAGCAAGCCAGGATTTCCCTGTGCAATCGACGTCGATCCCGGGCGTCGCGCAGCGCACCGGCGCGACCACCTATTACATCGAAATGGTGCCGGCGCCGAGGTTGGCATCCGAGCAGCGTCCGATTCTGGCGCTGGCGCCGGGGGTCGGCGACGTCGATCTGATTGTCGCCAGCGAATTGATGGAAGCGGGCCGCGCCATTGCCGGCGGCTTTGTCACGCCCGAACGCACCACGACGATTGCCTCGACCAGCCGCTCCTACCTCGTCGTCGAAAAGATGGCGATGGCCGACGGCCGCTACGCTCAAGATCGTCTCGTTGCGGCGGTCGAGAAGAATTCGCAAAAGGCGCTGCTGCTCGATCTCGAAGCGATCGCGCGCGAGAGCGGTGCCATGATCAATGCGGTGATGCTCGGTTCGATTGCAGGCGCCGGCGCGCTGCCGATTCCCGCCGAAGCATTCGAGGCGGCCATCCGCGGCGACGGCAAGGCGGTCGAAGCCAATCTGCGCGGCTTCCGGGCCGGATACGAAGCAGCGTGCAGCGGTTCGCAGCTGCGGGCTGAGCCGCCCAAGCGTCAGCGTGCGGCGTCGCCTTCGCTCGCCGATCTCGAACGCGAGATCGCGGACATGCCCGAAGCGGCGCGCGCATTCATGACCGAGGGAATTCGCCGGCTCGCAGCATACCAGGATCTTGCCTACGCGCGTCTTTATATCGATCGTCTCAAGCCGATCCGCGGCGCCGACGCGAACGCCGCCGCCGATGGACGGCTTATCGCCGCGACGGCGCGGCATCTCGCCGTGCGCATGTCTTATGAAGACGTGATCCGCGTGGCGGAGGCCAAGATCGATCCGTCCCGCTTTGACCGCATTGCGCGCGAACTCGGCCTCAAGTCGGAGCAAACGTTCACGGTTACCGAATTCCTCAAACCCGGGATCGAAGAATTTTGCTCGATCTTGCCGCCGCCCCTCGCGCGTCCGATCCTGAGCTTGGCCAAACGCCATCCCGCCCTTGACCGTGCGCATTGGGGCATGGCGGTCAATACTGCTTCGATTTCCGGCTACCTGCGCTTCCGCATGCTCGCCAAGTTGCGACCGTATCGGCGCAAAACTTTTCGTTATCGGGAAGAGCAGCGCGCGATGGAGGCATGGCTGCGCATGATCGCACAAGCCGCGCCGCTGTCGGCCGAGCTCGCGATCGAGATTGCCGAATGCGCCCGCCTCATCAAGGGCTATGGCGATACTTATAAGCGCGGCGGCGGGAATTATCGAATGATCGAGATCGAACTCATGCAGCCGGCGCTCGTTGGTAGTATGCCGCCGCGTCAAGCGGCGGAAGCGATCGCCAATGCCCGCACCGCGGCGCTGCTCGATCCCGAAGGCGAGGCGCTGGCGAAATGTCTCGCCGACATCCAAGCGCAATCGAGCCGCCGTATTGCCGCCGAGTGATTCCGGCCGCTCGGCTCGGAACAAACCGTTACGGCTTTACATTGTTTTGCCGGCAGTTCGCGTGCGTGGGAAATTGTCATGGCAAAAAATCCAGCAAACCATCCGCTCGAAAATCAAAACGACGGGTTGCCAGACGCCGTTTGACGGGACGCCGCTGGTCCGCGCGGGTCACTCGGGAAAGCGACGCCCTGGATCTGGAACCCGGCGTAGTCACCGGACGCGATCCAAAGAAGATCGCCGCCTCTTTGAAGCGTTCGGCGCAGCGCAGCCAGCGGCGCCAGTCCGATCCGTACCGTTCGGCGCTGTCGATGCCGACTTTCTACATGAATCGGGCCGGCAAAATCTTCCGGCCGGGCAGCGCAAGACGCTCCAGCATGGAAAGGTGGAGCTGCGCAAACAATTCGGCCGCGAATAGTCACGGTGCCTTTTTCCCGCGATCATTCAACCGGCGATCGATCAACGGTCCGGTCGTAGACAAGAGAATTTCATGTTAAAGTAGCTATGTCGGGCATCGCATGGCCCCGGCCGGTTCGACTTTACGCGGTTTTAACCGGCTGCCTTAATCTTGTTGCCGTTCCAGGTGCCCCGCCGATGCCGCGCTTCGATTTGTCCATCCGCACGAAGCTCGCGATCTGGGCGGCTCTCGGCGTGCTTTTGGTCGCCGGAATGCTCGCCGAACAGCAAATCGGGGATCGCTCCGCGGCACGGCTGCGCCGACTCGCCGACAGCAAGCAGCTTACGGCGGTCGAGGCGCTGCGGGCCGCCAAGGATCTCGGCACCATGCGGCTTGAATTGCGCGAGATGCGTCTCGCCATCGCGCCGAACGACGTCGACCATGCGCTCGAACGCCTGCACGCCGATGCCGCGGCAGCTGCCAAGCATATCAAAACCGCGATCGCATTGAGCGATGCGCCCGCCGATCGGGCACAGCTGCAAAGGCTCGACGCGCTGGCCATCGATTATGTCGACGTCGGCGGCAAGCTTGCCGCCGCCGTGAGGAATTACGGCGACACCGTGGCAATGGTTCAGCGTGCCGGCGAAATCGGCAGCGAGATGAACGAGCTGATCGAAAAATCGACCGGTGATCTTATTAGCGCAGCCGAGCAACGCGATGCGCAAGCAAGCGCGCAGCGCGAATATGTCGGCCGCATCGGTCTTGGTATCGGCCTATTTGTGGTTGGCATTCTCGGCGGGGTCGCGCTGTTCGGCGCGCTTGCCATTGTCAAGCCGATTCGTCGCATCGGCGAGGTTCTGCTCGAACTCGCTCACGGCAACAAAGATGTTGAGGTTCCCTATACCGGACGCGCCGACGAGGTCGGCGATACGGCGCGGGCGGCGCAGACTTTCAGGGAAAAGCTGATCCGCATCGAGCAATTGGAAATTGCCGAAAAGGAAACAGCACGGCGGATGGCCGAACTGCGCCGCACCGATATCCAAAACGTCGCCAGCACATTCGAGACGACGGTGGCAAGCGTCGTACGCTCGGTATCGACCTCGTCCACCGAGCTCGAAGCCGCCGCCGAAGCGCTCGGTGCGATGGCTGAGGCGACGCGCGATTTGTCCGGCAAAGTGCTTTCCGCCTCGACGCAGGCCGCCGAGAACGTCGACACGGTTTCGCACGCCACCGAAGAGCTGATCGTCTCGGTTGGCGAGATCAGCCGACAGGTCCGGGAATCGACTCGGATTGCGCACGAGGCGGTGGCTCAGGCGGAGAAAACGGACAGCCGCATTGCCGAACTGACGCGTGCAGCGGCGCGCATCACCGATGTGGTGAAGCTGATTACCGCCATCGCCGAGCAGACGAACCTGCTCGCGCTCAATGCCACAATAGAGGCGGCGCGGGCCGGCGAATCCGGCAAGGGCTTTGCCATTGTCGCGCAGGAGGTCAAGGCGCTGGCCGCGCAAACGGCGAAGGCGACCGGCGAAATCGGCATGCAGATTGCCGGCGTGCAGGCGGCAACCCAGGATTCGGTCGTCAGCATCAAGGAGATTGGCGACACCATCGGCCGCATCGCCGAGATTACAGCCGTCATCACCGACGCGGTCGAGCTTCAAGAAGCGACCGCCCGCGAGATTGCGGTAAACGTTCAGGCGGCAACCGGCAGTGCGGCGCATGTGGCCGCCAATATCGCGGCGGTCAACGACAGCGCCGGCGGCATCACCTCGGCGTCGACGCAAATCCTCGCCTCGGCCAAATCATTATCGCAGGAGGGCAGCCGCCTCTCCGTCGAGATGGAGAAGCTACTCATCGCCGTCTGCGCCGCGTGAATAAGACGCCGCGCTTTGCGCCCTTGCCGCGCGCTGTGGGGCTTCGTTATGCTGTCCCGGCGCGGGCGTAGTTCAGTGGTAGAACGACAGCTTCCCAAGCTGTATGTCGTGGGTTCGATTCCCATCGCCCGCTCCAATCCTCTGATATTGCAGTGCCGTTGCGAAGCGGCGCATTTGGTAAACTCGCGCGGTCCGCCAACACTTTTTCCTTGATCGGCGCGATGCACGGGATATCGTTAGCGCTAAGAGCCTCGAACGGCTCGTTTTTGGGGATGGAAATCATGGATGATCCGCAAACCGAAAGGCGCGGTTGGAGCTGGTGGTACCTGCTCTTTGTCGTTCAATTCGTCGCGGTGCTGTGGCCGCCGTTCTACAACTCGGTCGAGCCGTCCTGGGCCGGCATACCGTTCTTCTATTGGTATCAGATGCTCTGGGTCATTATCGGCGCGGTTCTGACCGCGATCGTCTACTTCGCGACGGAGGCTTAAAGGTCACGCGCCGCCCGCGTGATAGCGCGGGCCAATCGACAACAAAAAAGCAAAATCTGGGGAGGCATGCCGTGCAGGATATAAACTGGACCGCTCTCATCATCTTCGTGCTGCTGTTCGGCTTCATTACGTGGCTCGGCTTCGCCGCCGCGCAATGGCGCAAGGGCGACCTCGATCAGCTGCATGAATGGGGACTAGGCGGCCGGCGTTTCGGCACCGTCGTTACCTGGTTCCTGGTCGGGGGCGACCTCTACACGGCCTACACCTTTATTGCCGTTCCCGCGCTCGCCTTCGGCGCCGGCGCCATCGCGTTCTTTGCGGTGCCGTACACGATCATGATTTATCCGATCCTGTTCCTGGTCTTTCCGCGGCTCTGGCATGTCTGCCACAAACACAACTACATCACCCCGGCCGATTTCGTGCGCGGCCGCTTCGGTAATCGCTGGCTCGCGCTTGCGGTGACGATCACCGGCATCGTCGCAACCATGCCGTACATCGCGCTGCAACTTGTGGGTTTGCAGGTCGTCGTCGGCGCAATGGGTGTCTCGGGGACAGGTTATGCCGCCGATCTTCCGCTGATTATTGCCTTCGTCATTCTCGCCGCCTTCACTTATTCGAGCGGATTGCGGGCGCCGGCCTCGATCGCCATCGTCAAGGATATTCTGATCTACACGACAGCCTTTGCCGCCGTGATCGTCGTGCCGATCGAGTTGGGCGGATTTGGCAAAATCTTCGCCGCGGTGCCTCCGGCGAAAATGTTGCTGGCAGTTCCTGGCGCCAACACGACCGGCGTCTATGGCGTCTATGCCACGCTCGCGCTCGGATCGGCGCTGGCGTTATTCCTCTACCCGCACTCCATAACCGGCATATTGGCGGCCAATAGCGGCCACGCCATCCGCCGTAATGCCGCGATGCTGCCGGGCTACTCCTTCATGCTCGGTCTCTTGGCCCTGGTCGGCTTCTTCGCCATCGCCGCCGGCGTCGGCACGCTTCCGGAATACGCGGCCGGCTTTAAGCAGTTCGGCAACAATTTCGCGGTGCCGGCGCTGATCCTGCACAGTTTCCCGTCGTGGTTTGTCGGCATCGCTTTCGCGGCGGTCGGCATCGGTGCGCTGGTGCCGGCGGCGATCATGTCGATTGCCGCGGCTAATCTTTATACCCGCAACATCCATCGCGAATTCATCAACAAGAATCCGACCGACAAGCAGGAAGCGCAGATGGCAAAGTGGGTATCGTTGATCGTGAAATTGGGCGCGCTCATTTTCATTATCTTCGTGCCGACGCAATTTGCCATCTACCTGCAGCTCCTTGGCGGCATCCTGATCATCCAGACGCTGCCGTCGGTCATGCTCGGCGTCTATACCCGCTGGTTCAACGATTGGGCATTGCTCGTCGGCTGGGCCGTGGGAACCCTCACCGGCGTCTGGATGTTCATGGCGGCGAACCTGACCCCGAACTATCCGCTTGCCTTCGCCGGCCACACCTTCCCCGGCTACACGGCACTCTACACCGTGGTGCTCAACCTCATTGTCGCGATCGTGCTGACGCCGCTATTCAATGCCATGGGTGGAAGCCGCAGCGATGCAACCGTGCCGGCCGATTACCGCGCCTGAGCAGAGAGCGTTGCCGAAAGCGCGCCTCTCGTGGCACAGTGCGGTAGCCGCGCGGGCAGCGATCCCGCGCTGACAGACAGTTGAGGAGGTTGATATGTCCTGGGTTAAGGCGAGCGATATCGCCTACGGGCGCCTTCGCGCTCCCGATCTCGACGTCATGGAAGAATTTCTGACCCGGTTCGGATTGCACCGGACCGAGCGTACCAACACCGCGCTGTACATGCGCGGCACCGACCCCAAACATCACATCCACGTCACCGAGAAGGGCGATCCGAAATTTGTCGGCCTGGCCTATTACGTCGACAACGAAGACGACTTAAAGCGTTTGAGCAAAGCGCCGGGCGCCTCGGGCATCGAAAATATCGACGAACCTGGCGGCGGCAAGCGCGTGCGGCTGACCGAGCCGAACGGCTATCAGATCGAGGTGGTGTGCGGCATCGCGCCGGTGAGTGAAATTCCGGTGCAGCGGCAAAAGCTCAATTCGGGCGAAGCGCCGACTGCGCGTGCCGGCGAACTGATGCGCCTGCCTAAGGGGCCGGCCCACGTCAAACGCATCGGCCACGGCGTAATGATGACGCCGCGCTTTCGCGAAACCGTGGATTGGTTCCGTGAAACGCTGGGATTTATCTGCTCAGACGATGTTTACGTCCAGGAGAAGGGCAACATTATAGGTTCGTTCAATCGCTGCGATCGCGGCGATACCTATGTCGATCATCACGTGTTCTTTTGCCTCCATCACGAGAAGACCGGCTTGAACCATCTGTCCTTCGAAGTGCCGGACATCGACGACGTCTGCATGGGCCACGACTATCTTAAGAAATTCGGCAGCTATGAGCATATGTGGGGCATTGGCCGCCATGTCCTCGGCAGCCAGGTCTATGACTATTGGGCCGATCCGTGGGGACGCGTGCATGAGCATTGGGCCGACAGCGATCGGCTCAATCTTGCCTATGGCTCGAAATTAGTGCCCGCCGACGAAGCGTTGGTGTCGCAATGGGGCGAGGCGCCGCCGGAAAAATTCATCAATCACGCCAGCCCCTGACTTGACGACGAGGGTGGAGGCGCCGCGCTCGACCCACTCTAGACCCTGATCCAATTCAGTTGATTTGGATCAGGGTCTAGATCCTTTGTTTGAGCACGATCTTTTCCGAAAACCGGTTTCTGTCCTCGGATCACGTCCGAGGACAGGCTTTTTCGGGCTCATGCCCTAAGAGCCATCAGAGCTTCGTTACCCGGGCGTGGAGAAGCGCTGTGCGGCCGCCGCGAACTTCCTTGACGCAACGCGCCAGCGCGGCCGGCACATCGGCCGGATCGCTGACCTCTTCGGCGTGGGCGCCGAACGCCTCGCCGATTTTAGCGAAGTGGACATTCGGCGCCAGCTCCGCCTCGAACGAATTAGTGGTCTTGGCTTCGCCTTCGGGAAATACCCGCAGCGTCGATTGCTTGACCGCGTTCCAGCCAGAATTGTCCATTACGATGGACAAAATCGGCAGCTTATATTGCTGCGAGACTGCGAGCACCGAGGGCGGATTGCCGAAATAGAAGCCGCCGTCGCCGCAGATCTGCACCGCGAGGCGGTCGGGCGCGGCAAGCTTGGCGCCGAGCGCCGTGCCGCCGGACCAGCCCAGCCCGCCGCCGCCGGCGCGCACGGTTGTATTGGGCAGGCGTCGCGGGATTTGCATGAGCACCGCGGCGGCATTGGTCACGGCCTCGTTAAAGATCATGTCTTCGTCGTCGAGCAGCTTGCCCAATTCCGCCATCAGATAATGCGGATTGATCGCGCCGATCTTGCCCTTATCCGCCGCGAGCTTGGCAGCGCGCGCGATGCGCTCGTCGCGCGCGGCCTTGATGCGCACAAGGCGTTCCGCTGCCGCTTCCTTGAAACGCGGCGTCGCTTTCGCTTTGAGCTCCGCCAACACTTGGTCGAGGATGTGCCCGCTGTCGCCCTGCATGCGGATATTGCCGGGAAAGGTCCACATCGGGGAGCCCGGTTTGAGAATGTCGATGTCGATATGCGCCCAGAACGTTTTTTCGTCCGCATGCACGGTGCTCGGGAACCACGGCACGTCGACGTCGACGAGAAGCCCCACGTCGGCCTCGGGGATCGCCTTGTCGGGCGAGAAACCGACGAAGCACGGGCTGTCATGCGAAATGTTGTTGGTCATGTTCGCTTCATAGACGGCAATGCCGGCAAATTGCGCAAGCTCGTCGATTGTGCGCGAGGCGTGCGCATGACGTCCGGCATAGCCGGTGATCAGGATCGGATTTTGCGCCGTTAGGAGCTGGTCGGCGAGCCTTGCCACCAGCTTCGGATCGGCGCCGCCGCCCGACGTCGCCGCAAATTGATCGGCGGAATAACGCCGGATCTCGTCCGCCTTCCAATGCTGCGTCAGCGTCTCGCGTTGCATCATCAGATAAACAGGACCGCGCGGTTCGCTTTGCATGATCGAAGCGGCCCGCCGCAGCGCCTCCTTGACGACCACGCCTGACGGCAGCGTCCACTCCCATTTCAGATAGGGCCGCACCAGGCTCGCCTGGTCGAACGGCTCCTGCACGAAGTGCACGTAAGTGTCGCGCGAGCCGACGAGTTCGTCATTCGCCGTATATGGCGCCTTGCCGGCCATCAGCAGCACCGGCAGGCGGCTGCGGAATAAGTTGTGCATGCCGTTTGCGGTATTGGCGGTGCCGACGTCGACATGGACCAGCACCCCTTGGCCGCGCCCAGTGACCAGCGCATAACCGGCCGCCATATGCGCGGCAGTGTTCTCGTGCGGACAACGCACCACGCCCGGCATCGCATCGCCGCGTTTGCGCCGATGCGCCATCTCATCGATGATCGGAGCGTGGTCGGTTCCGAAATTACAAAACAGATAGTCGATGCCGATCTCGTTCAATCCTTCCAGCAGGTAATAGGCCGTGGCGAAATCGGGAACATTGGACTGCTGAGCTGTTTTGCGCGCGACTGACGTATCCATGTTTGAGCACTCTTTTTGCAGGGTTTTTGCCGAACGGGTTGAACACTTTTACCGCTTCCGTGGGGTCCCGGCCTCCTTATAGCATTCCTTGGCGCGCGCGTATGCGCGGACGGAGCAGGATCATTTCAGCATAAAGACGGGGAATCTCCGAACTCTTGCCACAATGCGGGGAGATATCACGGACGATTGAGCGGGGAGAGGTTACTCTATGAAATGGCAGGCAGTTTTGGCTGGCGCGCTGGCGTCGGCCGTGGTGACTTGTGCGGCATCAGCCGATGTTCGCATCGTCAGCGATCCGGGAGGCGAAGTTTCCTCTTATATTCAAAAGTTCCATCAGGTGCGCGATTCCGGCCAGCGCGTGGTCATTGACGGGCCCTGCCTTTCGGCCTGCACCTTGCTGACCGGCATTATTCCGCGAAATCGCATCTGCGTCACCCACCGCGCAGTATTAGGCTTCCATGCGGCGTCCTACTACGACGACGTGTCGCGCGCACTGGTGCCGACGCGCCGTGGCAGTCGCTTGGTGATGCGGCTCTACCCCACGGAAATACGGTCGTGGATCAATCGGCATGGCGGGCTCACCCCGCGGCTCATGACGCTACGCGGACGGGAATTGTCCGCGCTCTATCACACGTGTCAGTAGCCTACGGGGCCTGGCGGGACGCCGGGCACGTTTGCATGCGGCAGGTCGTTGCTGCCGTTGTCGGCGGCCGGTTTCCGGACTATCTAAGCGAGGGAGCCATCGGCCATGCGTGACATTGCTGCCCGCCCGCGTATCTCTGCCCCCGTGTTCGCGACCGGCGCTGCGGTTGCGCTGGCCCTGATCGGTACCGTGTTACTCTGGGCTCATTACGGGACCACGGTCTTTTTCGAAACCATCCGGGTTGGATTTTCGGCGTGTTTCGGCTGACTGGACGCGACCGATGAACGCGAAACCGAGCGCCCAAGCGTCTCGCCTCATGGTGTTGCTCGCCGCATTCCTGTGCGGGCTTTTCCTGATCTTTGGCGTCATTCTTTTCGTCACCGGGCGCACGCTTGCGCCGCTCGGCCAGGCGGTCGCCGCCATCGGCGGCCCGCTCAATCTCGAAGACCAGAACGGCAAGCCGTTCACCGATGCGCAGATGAAAGGCCACCCGTTCCTGGTGTTCTTCGGCTTCACGCATTGCCCGGACATCTGCCCCACCACTTTGTTCGACATGTCGCAGATGATGAAGGCGCTCGGACCCGACGCCGATCGCGTCGGCGCGTTGTTCATCACCGTCGATCCGGATCGCGATACGCCCAAAGTCCTCAAGGATTATCTGTCGAACTTCGATCCGCATTTGCGCGGGCTGACCGGCGATCAGGCCCAGATCGATGCCGCGATCAAGGAATACCGGGTCTATGCCAAAAAAGTCCCGCTCGAAAACGGCGACTACACGATGGACCACACTGCCATCGTCTATCTGATGGACAAAGACGGCCGTTTCGTCGCGCCATTCGACATGACCCGCGCGCCCGAGGCGGAAGCCGCCGATTTGCGCCGCCATATGTAAAACGCTTGGCGGTTCAGCGGGCGAGCGGCGTGCCGCGCGCCGTTTGCATGATCTTCATCGGCGCGATGGGCGTGGCGGGGCCGATCCGTGCGACGGGCGGATGGCGCGACTGGCCGACAGCTAGTTCCCGGCGTGGCTCCTTTACCGGCTTATGGCGCAGTTGTTCCGGCGATTGGCGACGCTGCGGCCGGACGGGCGATCCGGCAACGCGCGATGTTCTTGCCACCCCGTGCTCGGTCTTCTCCCAGCGCTGCGGATCGTAGATCAGCTGAAATAGCGCGCGCCACGCAGCGAGCGAGAGCAGCAGCCAGTGCAACGGGGTTAGCACCAGCACCCAAGCATGGCCAAGCAGCCCTCGGCGCCGCAAACCGATTACGTCGAGCACGATCGTCGACGTGTAGCCGGAGAGGAGACTGGTCATAAAAATCGGCGCGGCGTTCTCCAGCACGGTATTCGCCCACGGCGTCGGCAGCACGTACAGCATGACACCGAGCCCGGCCATGAATAACGGATGGATCAGGGCCGCGAGCACGTTGGCGGCAAAGAATATTTGGAAAGCAATCGCCCCGGCGGGAGTAAGCTCCCGAAATAACCGACCGGGACGGCGCATGTGCACGAACCAGGTTTGCATCCAGCCCTTGTACCAGCGGGTGCGCTGCTTGAGCCAAGGCACAAAGCGCGCCGGCGCTTCCTCATAAGTTGCCGATGCTATAGCGGCCGCGCGATAGCCAAGACGATAAAGACGGATGCCCAGGTCGGCATCTTCGGTGACGTTGTACGAATCCCAGCCACCGGCCTTGCGCAACGCCGCGGTGCGAAAATGATTTGATGAGCCGCCCAGCGGAAACGGCAGATGCAGTGCGGCGAGGCCACGAAGAAAAACGTCGAACTGACCGGCATAATTGGCGGTGAACATGCCCGCGAGCCAGTTATCCGCGGAGTTGTCGATGGTGAGACTTGCCTGCACGCAAGCGATGCGGGCGCCACCGCTGTGAAACGCCTCGAGCGCGCGGCGAAGCTGATCGGGCTCGGGCTTGTCCTCGGCGTCATAGACGACCGTGTAAGCACCGCGCGCGAACGGCAGGGCGACGTTAAGCGCCCTAGGCTTGGTGCGCGGACCAATAGGCGGCGCGATGATAATTTCGAAGGGCAGCCCGAGATGGAGGTCGAGCAGGGCACGGTGCGTGGCCTGATCGTCGATTTCGAGCACGAATTTCACGTCGAGCTTTTCCGGAGGGTAATCCAGCGCGCGGATAGCGCCGACGAGTTCCTCGACGACCGCCGCCTCCCGATAAAGCGCGCAAATGATGGTGTAGATCGGCAAATCGCGATCATCGGTATATGCGGTGCTTTCCGCGGCCGTCTCGGCGAAGCAAGCACTCAACAGCCGCAAGATCGCCGCCGCCAAAAACAGCACGCAGCATAGGCCACTCAATCCCTCGATTACCGGAAGGGGTGCGAGGGCGAAAAAAGTGAACGCGAGAATCACGAGCGCGACAGTTCTAAGCGGGGGTCTGCCCTGTTCCGGCGGCGCATTTGAGAACAGCGGCCGTGTCAGGCGAAGGCTTTCGGCCGCGCGTCGGCCGAGGGCGCGCTGGGTATGCCGGATGACAAAATGCCGGAGCCGGTCTGCTGAGGTCAGGCGGAACGATTGCAACCATTTCGGACGTTGTTGGCGGGGATCGGCGAGTCGGCGTGCGGTGAGGCCGCGGGGAGCGATGATCCAGACCAAGCCGCGCCCCTCGCGTACCGGCAGCAATCCGGCCGCTGCCGCCTCGATCAGCTGATCGTCGTCGAGCGGGCAATCTTCGCGTGAGATGCGATCGAAACGCTCATAGGAGGTATTCAGCGAGGCCGCTAGCGCCGTAAGGTAAGCCTCCTCGGTAATGGCGTCGGCGCAAATCAGCGCGCGTTCCGCACCGCAGCCGATCGACCCGGCGCGACGTTCCGCGGCGGCAACGATCCGACGGGGCACCAAATGGCGGATACAGTCCAGTTCCGGGCAGTCGCTCGGTCGGCTCGTAACCAGATCATGGCGACGGAGCTGCGGAGCGATTGTTCGCCGCGCGAAATCTGCAAACCAATTTTCTACTCCAGCGCGGCGAACGGCCGCCCCCCAACCGACCGTCATCGTTAGCCCCCAAACGCAACGTACAGCACTGCCTGCCTCGACTTTTCCCCACGCCCCCGCTAAGCGGGCCAAGAGAGCTATCGAGACATGCAAGCGAAAGATCGTGGCTCATGCCACTTGGAATGGCAATATCCCGAAATTACGCGCGAATAGTGCCACCGTTTGCGCTAGCGGCGTTGATTTTTGCAGTGTTTGCCGTGGTTCCCTGTGCGCCCGCGGCCTTGGCGCAAGACGGCATCGCGTTGCCGCGCGGCGCGGCTGTGCCCGGATTCTGGGACCCGCGCCGGCGGCCGGAACGGCCCGACCTGTCGCGCATCCAATCGATCCGCTTCCTCACCGACCTCGATTATCCGCCGTTCGACTATGCCGGCGCGGACGGCAACCCGGCCGGGTTCAATGTCGATCTGGCGCGGCTTCTGTGCGACGAAATCAAGGCCACTTGCAGCATTCAGGCGCGCCGCTTCGACCTGCTCCTCGACGCGCTCAACGACAATCACGGCGACGCCGTGATAGCTTCGATTGCACCGACCGCGGCGGCGCGCCAGCGCGCCGATTTTACCGATCCCTATTATCGTACGCCGGCGCGTTTCGTGGCGCGCGTCGACAGCCCGATCCGCGACGTTGAGCCGGAACTGGTCGAGGGCAAGAAGATCGCGGTCGTCGCCGGCACGGCGCACGAGGCGTTCCTCAAGGAAATGTTTACCGAAGCCGAGGTGAAGCCCTATGCCAATGACGCAGCGGCGCGCGCGGCGTTGCGCGACAAGGACGTCGACCTTCTGTTCGGCGACGGCATTTCATTGGCGTTCTGGCTCAACGGCACCGATTCGGCCGGCTGTTGCGCTTTCCGCGGCGGGCCCTATCTGGAAAGCCGATTCTTCGGCGAAGGGGTCGGCATTGCCGTCAAGCGTGGCAACGACCTGTTGCGGCAGGCCTTGAACTGGGCGTTATTCCGGCAATGGGAGAAGGGCAGCTATACCGATCTGTGGCTGCGCTACTTTCCGATCAGTCCGTTTTGAAGTGGCGGCGTTTGACGCTATAGCGCACGCGACCCGCGACGAAAGCACGATTTGATGACCGACGTCGAAGCTCCTACCGCCGCGTTCCGTGAAATCGCCGAACTTTCGCACGCTTGGCCGTTCGAGGAGGCGCGCAAGATCGTCGCGCGGCTCAAGAAGAAGCCGAAGGACGAAGTGATCTTCGAGACCGGCTATGGGCCGTCCGGTCTGCCGCATATCGGCACCTTCGGCGAGGTCGCGCGAACGTCCATGGTGCGCCATGCCTTTCGCGTCCTCACCGACGACAAGATCAAGACCCGGCTGATTGCATTTTCCGACGACATGGACGGGCTGCGCAAAGTCCCCGATAACGTCCCCAATAAGGACATGTTGGCGCAGCATCTCGGCAAGCCGCTGACGAAAGTGCCGGACCCATTCGGCACGCATAACAGTTTCGCCGAGCACAACAATGCGCAACTGCGCGCCTTTCTCGACCACTTCCGCTTCGATTACGAGTTCATGTCCTCGACTGCGTGCTACACATCGGGACGGTTCGATGCGGCGCTGCTGACGGTGCTGAGGCATTTCGAAGAGGTGATGGCGGTCATGCTGCCGTCGCTGCGCGAAGAGCGCGCGCAAACCTATTCGCCGTTCCTGCCGATCGATGAAAAAACCGGCCTTGTTTTGCAGGTGCCGGTTGTCGAGCATGACGCCGCAGCGGGAACCGTTACCTACGAAAATGCCGGCGAGCGCGTCACGACGCCGGTCACCGGCGGGCGCTGCAAGCTGCAATGGAAGCCGGATTGGGCGATGCGCTGGCTTGCGCTCGGCGTCGACTATGAAATGGCCGGCAAGGATTTGATCGATTCGGTCAAGCTGTCGGGCGAAATCTGCCGCACCCTTGGCGGCGCGCCGCCGGAAGGGTTCAACTACGAGCTTTTTTTGGACGAGAACGGGCAGAAGATCTCAAAGTCGAAGGGCAACGGACTGACCATCGACGAATGGCTGCGCTATGCCAGCCCGGAGAGCCTGTCGCTATTCATGTATCGCGAGCCCAAGGCGGCGAAGCGGCTCTACTTCGACGTCATCCCGCGCCACGTCGACGAGTACTTGCAATTTCTCGACGCTTATCCGCGGCAAGGGCCCAAGGAGCAGCTCGGCAATCCGGTCTGGCACATTCATAGCGGCGCGCCGCCACAGCCCGACAATCCGGTGCCCTTCGCCATGCTGCTGTCGCTCGTCACCGCGTCGAACGCCGCCAATGCCGAAACGCTGTGGGGCTTCATCGGCCGCTATCGGCCCGGAGTGACGCGGCAAAGTCATCCGCGGCTCGCCGCGCTCGTCGACTATGCGATCAACTATTACCGCGACTTCGTCGCGCCGGCGAAGAAATATCGCGAGCCGAGCGCGCCGGAGCGCGCGGCGCTGATCGATCTGCGCGATGCACTGTCGCAATTGCCGGCGGATGCCGACGCGCAAACGATTCAGGACGTGGTCTACGAAGTGGGCCGTCGTGAGCCGTTTCTCGACCACAAGAAAAAGGCCAAGGACGGCAAGCCCGGCGTTTCGCTCGACTGGTTCAACATGCTCTATCAGGTGCTGCTCGGCCAGGAGCGCGGACCGCGTTTCGGCTCCTTCGTCGCCGCCTACGGCAACAAAAATACCGTCGACATGATCGACGGCGCTCTCGCCCGCTCGGCCTGATTACTGGCTCGCCCATAATATCCGCGCGATCCACAATACGTCGGATGCCGCGAGCGTGCGGTCGGGATGCTGGGCGTTGAGCGATTTCAGCTCAATCGATTTTGCCGTCTTGCGCTTGAGCTCCTTGGCCAGCACCTCGCCGTCCTTGGTCCGCACCACGACGCGGTCGCCACGGCGGATCGGCGCCGACGGCGACACCAGGATGATATCGCCGTCGCGGTACGCCGGCTCCATCGACTGGCCGGAGACTTCGAGCGCATAGGCATGCTCGTCGGTCACGGCCGGGAAGGCGATCTCGTCCCAGCCTTCGCCGGCCGGAAAGCCGCCGTCGTCGAAATAACCGCCGGCGCCGGCCTCGGCAAAACCGAGCAGCGGCACCGCCCGCGTCGCGGCGCCCGAGCTGGGTTCGATCAGCGTGACGAAAGTGTCGAACGGCGTGCCGGTAGCGGTCAAGGCCTTGGCGATCGATTCGGTCGACGGCCAGCGTGCGCGGCCCTGTGGCGTAATGCGCTTTGATTTGTTGAAAGTCGTCGGATCGAGTCCCGCCCGTCGGGCAAGCCCCGAGGGGGACAGACCGGCACGTGCGGCAAGGCGATCGATGGCCGACCAGACCTGCGCGTGGGTGAGCATACAAACCTCTGCGGAGGAGCTTGATGATAGGAATTATTGCCTGAATGCTCAAGGGCCGATAGGGTCGCGCGCCGAAACCCGGTCGCGAGGGGCGCGTACGTGACGACGATTTACAAAATCTGCGAGCGCGCGGCATGGCAGGAGGCAGAGCGCGCCGGGGTTTATCGCGGTTCGGACGTCGATAGGCGCGATGGCTTCATCCACTTCTCGACTGCTGCACAAGTCGCCGAAACGGCGGCAAAGCATTTTGCGGGGCAAATGGATTTGATGTTGGTGGCGGCCGACGGCGATGCGTTTGGTGCTGCGCTCAAATGGGAGCCATCGCGCGGCGGCAATCTGTTTCCGCACCTTTACGCCGCGCTGCCGGTTGCGGCGGTTCGTTGGGCGCGGCCGTTGTCGGATGAGGTCAACGGGCGGCGTGCGCTGCCAGGGCTAAAACCGTGATCGGCTTGTTCGACCGCCTGGCCCGGCCGTTTTTGCATGCGCTCGAACCGGAAGATGCGCATGGTCTGGCGATCAAGATGCTGAAATTCGCGCCGCTGCCGCCGGCCGCCGCAGATGACAAGCGGCTGGCGACGCGGGTCTTCGGGCTGAATTTCCCGAACCCGGTCGGAATCGCCGCCGGCTTCGACAAGAACGCCGAAGTACCGGATGCGCTGCTGCGGGTTGGCTTCGGCTTCGTCGAAGTCGGCACCATCACGCCAAGGCCGCAACCAGGCAATCCGCGGCCGCGGTTGTTCCGGCTCGACACCGACCAGGGCGTGATCAACCGGCTCGGCTTTAATTCGCAAGGCGCCGATGCGGTGCTGCGCCGGCTCGCCGCGCGCGCGGCCCCCTCCCTGTCCTCCCCCACGAGCTGGGGAGGGCGTGGGGGTATTGTCGGCATCAATGTCGGCGCCAACAAGGAGACGCCCGATCGTATTGCCGATTACGTGCAGCTGATCGAACGTTTCGCCGCCGTTGCGAGCTATGTCACGGTCAATATCTCTTCGCCCAATACGCCGGGCTTGCGCAACATGCAGCAGGCCGCCGTGCTCGACGATCTGTTGGCCCGCGTGATCGACGCGCGCGAGCGCGTCGCGCCGAATGCCGGGCCGACGCCGGTGCTGCTCAAGATCGCGCCGGATCTTTCGCTTCCCGACCTCGACGACGTCGTCGGGATAGCGCGTTCGCGGCGGGTCGACGGCATGATCGTCGGCAACACCACGGTGACACGGCCGAAAAGCCTGCACGACGTCGAGACGGCGAAAGAGACGGGGGGATTGTCGGGCCGTCCCCTCCTGCCGCTTGCGAACCGCATTTTGGCTGAGACCTACGTCCGGGTCGAAGGCGTTTTCCCGCTGATCGGGGCCGGCGGCATCGATTCCGGCGCAAGCGCGCTTGGCAAAATCCGCGCCGGCGCCAGCCTCATCCAGGTTTATTCTGGCTTTGTCTTCCGCGGCCTTGCGCTTGTCGCCGAAATCAAAGATACGCTTCTCGCCGCGCTCGAACGCGACCAACAGACGAGCCTCCTCGACTATGTCGGCGCCGACGCAGCCGCAGTCACCGCCGAGCCGTGGCCGGAATAACAAGCGCAACGAGCAAGGGCGATTTCAACCCCTGCCTACTTCTCAATAGGGTCTTTGCCGTCATACAACAGCACCCGGGTCGCAAAGCATCCGCGTTCAGGAGGATGGAATGATCGATTGCTACACGTGGATGACCGACAACGGATATAAGCCGCGCATGATGCTGGAGGAGACCGGTCTTGCGCATCGGATTGTTCCGGTCAATCTGCGGGAGAAGGCGCAGATGTCGCCGGAATTCATGAAAATCAGTCCCGGCCACAAGATACCGGCCATTGTGGATCATGAGGGGCCCGGTGGCGCGGTCGTGACGATTTGCGAGTCCGGAGCGATCCTCAAATATCTCGCGGAGAAGTCCGGCAAGTTCTACCCGAGCGATGCGCTCGCCCGGGCAAAAGTGGATCAATGGCTATTCTACGGCTCGGCGACATTCACCACTCTGGCGCAACAGTTCGGGCACTGGACGATACGTTCCCCGGTGAAGGCGCCGCCGGCTCAAGCGCACTATGAGGCAAACCTGCGCGACATGCTCGGCATCCTCGACCGGCATCTTGCTGCCAACGAGTATTTCGGCGGCGAGTATTCGATCGCTGACATGACGATGTATTCGGATGTGCATCTCCACGGCGTGAACGACATCGGACTCAAAGATTATTCCAATCTGAAGCGCTGGCATGATGCCCTCGAGGCACGTCCAGCCGTGCAGCGGGCCTGGTCGCCATTACCAGCCTGACCTCAGGCGTCAAATTGGCCGTGTCCTGAAAGCGGTGGCGTGCGTTGGCCGCCAAGCTCTGCAGCGTGCGGGAGGTCACCGCATTGCCGCCGCGCCCGGCGACGGCGCCAGCACCGGCTGCAGCGCTGGGACGAGTCTTCGTTTTTCGCGCCGCGCCGGGATCGCGCGATAGACTTGCTTGGTCGCCTCGACGATATGCACGCCGGCGAACGGCGCCGATAGTGTGGCGCCGGTGCGTTCCCAGGCGACCGCCGAACGCAAGAACCAGCCGCGGGGGATCGGCGGCACATAGAGCGCCTCGCCCCAGCCGGTCGGGGTAAACCAGGCATCGCGCAAAAGCTGCGTGATCTGGGTGCGCGAATAGGGCCGGCCTTGCCCGAACGGCGTCGTATCCATGCGCGCCCACAGCCCGCGCCGGTTGGGCACCACAGCCATAAGCCGGCCGCCGGCGGCCAGTACCCGCCACGCTTCGCGCAACAGCTCGGTCGGATCGGACGACATTTCCAGCGCATGGACGAGGAGGACGCGATCGACTGCCGAATCGGTCAGCGGCAACTCGTCTTCCTCGACCAAAGCGGCCAGTGCCGGCCGCGTCGACGGCCAGCGCACCACGCCCTGGGTGGCCGGCATCAATGCAAGGCAGCGCTCGGCCTCCTCGCGGAACAGGCCGAGATAGGGTGTGGCGTAGCCGACGCCTAAGACGCGCAGTGCGCGGGTGTCGTTCCAGCGCGCGCGAATGCCGCGGCCGACGAAACGGCGCGCCACGACACCCAGATGCTGGCCGTAGAAATTTCGCAGGTCGACGACGTCCATGGTGGTAAAATAGCATGGATTGAGTTGTCGTTTCGCGCCGCTCATCGGCATTAACCATGCCTTATTGAACCATGCATTATTGCGGCATCATGCGCCAAGGCCGATGATCCACGGCCGGATCACGAACGGAAAGAAAGCCATGCCGGCGGAAACCTATCTGTTCCCCTGCCTGAAGGATAATTTTGGCGTCCTCATCCACGACCCGGCAAGCGGCACGACCGCGTCGATCGATGCGCCGGAGGCCGCTCCAGTCGAGGCCGCACTGAAAAAGACCGGGTGGCGGCTTACCGACATCCTGGTGACGCATCATCATGGCGATCACACCGCCGGTATCGGCGAACTCAAAGGGCGGCACAAATGCCGCGTTGTCGCGCCGCGCGGCGAGGCGCAACGCATCGCCCATGTCGACGAAACGGTGGGCGAGGGCGACATAGTGCGCGTGGGCTCGCTCGAAGCGCGCGTCATCGAGACGCCGGGCCACACGTCAGGACACATTTCGTATTTCTTCCCGGCGGATAAACTGGCCTTTGTGGGAGACACCTTGTTCTCAATCGGCTGCGGCCGCGTCATCGAAGGCGATCCGGAGATGATGTGGGGTTCGCTCCTCAAATTGCGCGCGCTGCCCGACGACACGCGGTTTTATTGCGGCCACGAATATACCGCCGCCAATATTCGTTTCGCCAAAACCATTGAACCGAACAACAAGGCGCTCGCGGCGCGCGCGGACGAAGTGGCGAAGCTCCTCGCGGCGGGGAAGGCCACCATCCCGGCAACGATCGGTGCGGAGAAAGCGGCCAATCCGTTTTTGCGCGCGGATAATGCCGAGGTGGCGGAGTCGCTCAAACTTGGCGGCACCCCGCCTTGGAAAGTGTTCGCGGAGATCCGCGAGCGTAAGAACCGCTTTTGACCGACCGGCTCACCGCTCCGGATGTGATCCGGCTTCTCGATCTCAAGCCGCATCCGGAGGGCGGGCACTTCCGCGAGACGTTCCGCGATGCGCCTCCACCCCACCCTCCCCCGCAAGCGGAGGAGGGTGGGGTGGGGGTCGGCCGTGCGGCGTCGACCGCGATTTATTTTCTGCTGGCACGCGGCGAACGCTCGCATTGGCACCTCATCGACGCCGTCGAAATCTGACACTGGTACGCCGGCGCGCCGCTTGCGCTGGAAATTTTAAGCGAACAGGGCAACATCGCGCGCGTCACGCTCGGCTGCGATTTGACTGCCGGCGAACGTCCGCAGGCCGCGGTACCGGCTCATGCCTGGCAATCGGCGCAATCGCTCGGCGACTGGACGCTCGTCGGCTGCACCGTCGCGCCGGGTTTCGATTTTGCCGGATTTGAATTGGCGCCGAAGGGGTGGCGGCCCTTATAAGCCGGCGCCGTTCAGAACAACAATGCTGCCGGATTGCAGGCAGGCCGAACGTTTCAAATTCATTTTGTGGCATCATTGGAAACACTTTCTGTCGTGCCGCGTCTATAAGGACGGCCTATCCGCCAATCTTGCTGCTGCATGCTGAACTCGACCGACCTAAAGCCAACAGACGACGCGGAATCGCGGCCGCGGCCCGATGCGGCGATGTTTGCTGCACGCCTGGCGCAGGCCAGTCCGCATCGAATTATCGAGGAAGCCGCAAGCGCCATGCCCGGCCGCTTGGCGGTGGTCTCTTCGTTCGGCGCCGAATCTGCGGTGCTTCTCAAGTTCGTGGCCGATATCGATCGGTCGCTGCCGGTTCTGTTTCTCGATACGCTGTGGCTGTTCAAGGAGACGCTCGCATACCGCGACACGTTGACTGCCCACCTTGGTTTGACTGATGTCCGCACCGTCACGCCATCGCCCAGCACATTGGCCCTGCAAGATCCCAAGCGCGATTTATGCTTCAGGAATAATGATGCCTGCTGCGGCATCCGCAAAGTGGCGCCGCTCGACCGGGAGCTCGCGGCCTTCGATGGCTGGATAAGCGGCCGCAAGCGCTATCAGGGTGGCGATCGCGCCGGGCTTGAAGTCGTCGAAACGGACGGACGGCGGATTAAATTCAATCCGCTGGCGCGTCTCAATCCGGCCGAACTCCAAGCCATTTTCGAACTGGCGCGTCTACCGCGTCACCCGCTCGAAACCGTCGGCTTTGCCTCGGTCGGCTGTGTGCCATGCACCAGCCGCTTAGTCGGCGGCGCGGCACGCGACGGCCGCTGGAGCGGCCTCGCTAAAACCGAATGTGGGATTCACGCCCGGCTGCGCGCCGCGCTGAGCTAGCCTCTGTACCGCACGGGCGGGTGGTCGCTTACGTCATGCCGCATCTGACCTTGATCGACTTTCTCTACTCGGTTTCCGGCTTCTGCGTCGGAACGCTGGTGGGAATGACGGGCGTCGGCGGCGGCTCGTTGATGACGCCGTTGCTGATCATGCTATTTGGCATTCACCCGACAACGGCGGTTGGTACCGATCTGCTGTTTGCGGCTTCGACCAAGACGCTCGGTACCGCCGTTCACGCCGCCGCGCGCACAGTCGATTGGCCGCTGGTGGGTCTGCTTGCGATCGGCAGCGTGCCGGGAACCATCGCCACGCTGGTCGTGCTCTCCCGCTTCGATCTGGGCGGCGTCATGGCGCAGCAGGTGATCACGGTCACGCTCGGCACTGTCCTGCTCGTCACCGCGGTGTTCCTGATCGCCGGCAAATCCATCCGGGAACGCTTTGCCGAGCGCCTGAGCGGGCTCGATCGAGGGACGACCCGCGTCCTCACCATCGCGCTGGGGCTGGTCATGGCTATTCTGGTCACGACGACCTCGGTCGGCGCCGGCGCCATCGGCGTCACGGTTCTGCTTCTGCTCCATCCAAAGATACCGGCGGGCCGCATCGTCGGCTCGGACATCGCCCATGCGGTGCCGTTGACGCTGCTTGCCGGCGCCGGTCATTGGTATCTCGGGACGATAAATTGGGGATTGCTCGGACCGCTTTTGATCGGATCGCTGCCGGGCATCGTGGTTGGCAGCTATCTCGCAAGCCGCGCCCACGAGACCGTGCTGCGCATTGCGCTTGCCTGCATTCTCACGATAGTCGGATTTAGGTTGCTGGCCTGACCGACTAATCTCTGCTCACCGTAATGTCGTCCCTTCGGTCGGCCGGGATCGAGCCGCCGGCGCCGGCACTGCAGGGACGATGGGATTTACGCGAAATATTGCCCGCCGTTGGCCGACAGTGTCGATCCGGTGATTAGGCCCGCATCGTCGGAGGCGAGAAAGACGACGCAGCGCGCGATCTCTTCCGGCTCGCCGAGCCGACCGATCGGAATCTGCGGCAGGATCGATTTTTCCAGGACGTCCTTCGGCACCGCCTGGACCATTTCGGTGTTGATATAGCCCGGGCAGATCGCGTTCACGGTAATGCCGACGCGAGCGCCTTCTTGCGCCAGCGCCTTGGTGAAGCCGATCTCGCCGGCCTTGGCGGCGGAATAATTAGTCTGACCGAATTGCCCCTTCTGGCCGTTGATCGAGGAAATATTGACGATGCGGCCGAATTTGCGCGCGCGCATGCCTTCGATCACCTGGCGGCACATGTTGAACAGCGAGCCGAGATTGGTGTTGATCACCGCCGTCCATTGTTCCGGCTTCATGCGGTGCAGCTGGGAATCGCGCGTGATGCCGGCATTGTTGACCAGCACGTCGATCGGTCCGAGCCCGGCCTCAACCTGCTTCACGCCGGCGGCGCAGGCGTCGAACGACGAGACGTCCCATTTGTAGACGTTGATGCCGGTGCCGGCCTTGAATTTTTGCGCCGCCTCGTCGTTGCCGCCGTAATTGGCCGCAACGTTGTAGCCGGCCGCTTTGAGCGCTTTGCAAATGGCGGCGCCAATGCCGCGCGTACCCCCAGTGACCAACGCAACGCGGGGCATGATGTCCTCCCTATTTATCGCCTTGCCGCCCGGCCGTGTGCGTCATGGGCCGGGCATCCACGGCTTATTTTGCGATCAGCTTAAGGACGTAGATGGCCGGGACAAGCCCGGCCATGACGTGAATCAAATCGCAACCGCGGCCTAGCGTTCCACGCACATCGCGATGCCCATGCCGCCGCCGATGCACAACGTAGCCAAGCCTTTCTTCGCATTGCGCTTCTGCATCTCGTAAAGCAGCGTCACCAGCACGCGGGTGCCGGAGGCGCCGATCGGATGGCCGATGGCGATGGCGCCGCCATTGACGTTGACCTTGCCGGTATCCCAGCCGAGGTCCTTATTCACAGCGCAGGCCTGTGCGGCGAAAGCCTCGTTGGCTTCGACGAGATCGAGATCGCCCACATTCCAGCCGGCCTTCCTCAGCGCGGCGCGCGACGCCGGAATCGGCCCGGTGCCCATGATCTTTGGATCGACCCCGGCCTGCGCCCAAGAGACGATGCGTGCCAGCGGCGTCTTGCCGAGTTTGGCCGCCTCGCTCGCTGTCATCAAAACCACCGCTGCGGCGCCGTCATTGATGCCCGATGCGTTGCCCGCAGTGACGGTGCCGTCCTTGTCGAAAGCGGGTCGCAATTTGCCGAGCGACTCGATCGTGGTGCCGTGCTTGGGATATTCGTCGGCATCGACCACGATGTCGCCCTTGCGGCTCTTGATGGTCACCGGCGTGATCTCGTCCTTAAACTTGCCGGCCTTCTGCGCCGCTTCCGCCTTGTTCTGGGACTTCACCGCGAATTCATCCTGTTGCGCTCGCGTGATCTGCCACTGCCGCGCAACGTTCTCCGCGGTGTTGCCCATGTGATAGCCGTTGAAGGCGTCCCATAGGCCATCCTTGATCATCGTATCGATCATCTCGAAATTGCCCATCTTCACGCCGCCGCGCAGGTGCGCGCAGTGCGGCGCGACGCTCATGGACTCTTGGCCGCCGGCGACCACGATCTCACTGTCGCCGTTGACGATGCCCTGATAGCCAAGGGCGACCGAGCGCAGGCCCGAGCCGCAAAGCTGATTGACCCCCCAGGCGGGAGTTTCAACCGGTACGCCGGCCGCAATGGAGGCCTGGCGGGCCGGATTCTGGCCCTGCCCAGCGGTGAGGATCTGCCCCATGATGACCTCGGAGACGCGGGCCGGCTCGACTCCGGCGCGGTCGAGCGCCGCCTTGATCGCGGTTTTGCCGAGTTCATGGGCGGGCAATGATGCGAGCGCACCGTTGAATGCTCCGACCGGCGTGCGCGTCGCGCTGACAATGACGACATCGTCTTTCATGGGGAGGTCCTTCCGGGCTGTTGGGCTATTGCAGATGCGGTGCTGGCTGCGGTGGCCGCGGGATCCTTGCCCTATGTCATAAGGACGCCACCACGCCTCGACAAGGCGCAAAGGGGCGATTGGAGGCCGCATCGCTGGTATGCCTACCCGCACCGGCGGCGTTGGCACGGCAGCCATCACAAAAGGGTAGCCGTGCCCGGCGAAACCGCCTATTTTGATGGCAAAATTGCATGGTTCCGCCTCATGACCGATACGACGACCAAGGCCGCAGCGCCGGTCACGATCAAGAAATACGCCAACCGGCGGCTCTACAACACCGGAACGAGCACCTATGTCACGCTCGAAGACCTCGCCGCCATGGTCAAGAGCGGCGAGGATTTTGTCGTCTATGACGCCAAGACCGGCGACGAGATTACCCGGTCGGTTCTCACCCAGATCATCTTCGAGCAGGAGAACAAGGAAGGCCAGAATTTGTTGCCGATCGCATTCCTGCGCCAGCTGATCCGCTTCTATGGCGACAGCATGCAAATGCTGGTGCCGCGCTATCTCGAAGTCTCCATCGAGTCGCTAACGCGCGAGCAGGAGAAATTCCGTCAGCAGATGGCGCAGGCATTTGGGGTCGGCGGCTTCACCTCGCTCGAGGAGCAAGTGCGGCGGAACATGGAAATGTTCGAGCGTGCCTTCACCATGTTCGCGCCTTTCGCACGGCGCGAGACTGGAAGCGGCGAGGTTGCCGCGGAGCCGGAAAAATCGCCGCCGAAGTCGGGCGACATCGACGATCTCAAGCGGCAACTCGACGAGATGAAGCGAAAAGTCGATCGGTTGACCGAGAGCGACGGCGAGTAAATCACCTCGCAACGGTGCAGGTCGCCTTGGCGAGGCTCGCGAGCCATGGGCGGTCGGTCGCGGCCAGGCCGACCAGCGCGCCTTGCAGATAATCGCAGCCCCACGCTTCCAAGGTCTTCGCCGCGGCTTCGTCCTGCACCCATTCGGCGACGGTCTTAAGCTTGAGGCGTTTGGCGAGATCGATGAGTGTGCGCACGAAAGCCCGATCGTCCTCCGAGCGCATGATGTGCTGCACGAAGGCGCCGTCGATCTTGACGATGTCGACGCCGAGCTGACGCAGATTGCGGAACGATGTGTAACCGGCGCCGAAATCGTCGATGGCAATCCGGCAGCCGAGATCCTTGACGCGGGCGACGAAGCCTCGCGTCTCGTCGATGTCGTGAATTGCCGCACTCTCGGTGATCTCGACGATGAGACGTTCGCCCACGCCGGGATGGCTGCGCAACAGCGAACCTAATCCCGCCCACCAGTCGGGATCGGTGGTCGAGGCCGGCGAAACGTTGAAGCTGGTCTGTAGCGTCGGGACGGCGGTCATTTCATCGACGACGAGTTCGAGGACGCGGAAATCAAGGAGCCGCACCAGGCCGAGCTGTTCCGCGATCGGGATAATATCGTTGGCTGCGATCAGGCTGCCGTCAGTGCGGCGAATACGCATGAGGCATTCGTAGAACGCAGGCTGCCGGTTCGTCGCTTCGGCCACAGTCTCATACGCGAGGAAGATGCGCTGCTCATTGAGCGCGGCGACGATCTCGTCCGTCGCGCGGACGTTGTCGCGGCGCATGGCCTCGCGCTCGATATTGGGCCGATAGGCCTGGAACGAGCCGCGGCGCCGGGCCTTGGCGGCATCGAGGCTCTCCTGGGCGCGGGCGAGAACTTCGGCGACGCTGCGGGCATGGCGCGGGGCCGTGACGCCGCCGATGGTGACGGTGACCGAAATCGGTCCGGCGCTGGTCGACACCATCTCATCGCGGACCCCGGTGAGCATGCGTTCTGCGGCGATCGCCATGTCGTCGGGTGTGCAGTCGCGCAACACCAGACCGAATTTATTGCCGGAGTAGCGGCCGAGCATGTCCTTGCCGCGCATCCGGCTCCGCATGCGCTTGGCGACTGCGCCGATCGCCTGGTCCGCGATGTCGAAGCCATAGGACTCGTTGATACGCGCCAGATTGTCGATGGCGACGAGGAGAAAGCCGCAGGATGAGCGGAAGCGCAACGCGTCGTCGATCGTATCTTCGAGAACTTCGCTCAAGTGATGGCGGTTCAACTCACCGGTGAGACCGTCGTGACGGGCGAGAAACGTGAGCCGGCGCTCATGCTCATAGCGCTCATTGATGACGCGCAGCACGCCGTGCGCTCGCGCCGGCCGACTGCCGGGACCGGCAAACCAGCGGCCGGTATCCTCGACCCACAGCTTGGTTTCGGACGCCGGATCGGGACGGATGCAGTATTGGATCTGATAGGCGACGCCATGGCCGTCATCGCGTTTGTCAGATTGCATAATGACGTCGAAGCGAGCCTGCGCGTTCTCGGCTTCAAGGAGTTGCGCATAGGCGCGGCCGCTCGAAACAGCCGCGATGTCGCGGATCAGCAGAACCTCGCCGGCATTGCCGCTCCACAGCAGTTCGTCCCTATCGATGCGCCAGTCGTAGGCGACTTCACCGACGGAGGCGAGGATGCGAGCGGCATCGAGGTGCACGGTAGCGCATGCCGGCGCGGCGGCTGCTGCGGCCTCGCCGGAACTGCCGCGAGGCGGTAAATCGCGCGGACCGCTTTCGGTCACGGTCGCCTCATGGGGCAATGGATGCAGTCCGCGGATGGCGACGGCAGACGGCTAGGTTTGCCCCACGATATCGACAAGTCTTTAAACAATTCGGTAAACCGGCACCACGAATTGCACCGTCCCCATCGCGGCACGGCGCTTGCGATCTCCTGGCTTAAGGCCTGCCACGTCCCATTTCGGCACAGGAGACGCCGTTGAGCAATGCTCTCGTCCCGCTCGTATCGTCCAATCGAGACAGCGGCCATTCGCGCGCGGTCCGGCGGTCGAATGCCGAATTTATTGCTCAGCTGATTGCTACGGCGGCGCAAGCGCCGCAGACCCGTGCCCGCCGGAGGGCCGAACCGGACGTGGTGACTGCAGCTTATCGCGCACTCGGCCAATGGCCGATAGAGCCGGGTCGCGCCGTCCGCCGCTCGCTGTAGCAGATGGTTGAAGTTTAGCGATTCGGAACTTTGGCGGGATATAGCCGGTCAGGCTTATCCCGGCCCGCCAATTTCGATCTGGCGCTGCGCGCTGCGTATGCCGACGATGAAGCCGGCGAGCACGTCGACCAAGGTGATGGCCATCAGCAAGAAGAACGTCGACGTCGCGGCCGGCTGCACCAACAGAAATTCGATCAGCATGACGATGAACAGCGCCATCGCCAGGATGTGGTCCATGACGCTTCGCGTCCCGATCCGCGTCGACTTGATGATTTCAACCCAGAGCAAAAAAATGGCGAAAGCGATCAGGATGTCTTCCCAGGTCAGCACCCAATCCTGCCCGGACATCATATGTACGGTGGTCACGGGCGAGGTCCAGCCGACGCCCGGGGTGAGAAACGCAATCATGTTGTAGACGGCGAAGGGAATTAGCAGCAACGGAAAGCCAAGCACGAACATGACGCAAATCTTTCGTCACATAGCTCTCTCGTCCAAAACCGTATTCCAACGCAGCGGGCAGTGCGCGCCGTCGATAACTTAGGCTTCCGCCTTTTTGCTCAAGATCTGCCGGCCGCGATACATTCCGGTTTTGAGATCGATGTGATGCGGACGCCGCAATTCGCCGGAGTCCTTATCTTCGACATAGGTCGGAGCCTTCAGCGCATCGGCTGACCGGCGCATACCGCGTCTTGACGGCGATGTTTTTCTTTTCGGCACGGCCATGGGATCGCTCTCCTCTCGTTTAGCTCGCCTTGCTCGGAATGCCGGGCTTATAGAAGAATGATCGTCGCTAAGCTAGAGGCATTGCTAGGGACCTCTTACACAAGCATCGAGCCCGCTAAAAATGGCGGCGCGGCGGTCATAAAGGCCGGCAAGCCTGCGCACCAGGACATTTGGCGTCCGGGCGCTGCGCAGCACTGGATTCGGCAAGATCGCGGCAAGTTCCGCCGCCTGATAGGCGGTGAGATTGTGCGCCGATCTGCCGAATGCCCAGCGGGCGCCGGCCTCGGCGCCGAACTCGCCGTCCGGGCCCCATTGGGCGATGTTGAGATAGATTTCTAATATCCGCCGCTTCGGCAAGACCAGGTCGATCCAGAGCGCAAGCGGAATTTCGAGCGTCTTGCGGATAAAACTGCGCCCCTGCCAGAGGAACAGATTTTTGGCGACCTGCTGGGTGATGGTGGAGGCGCCGCGGGACACGGCGATGTTGTCGTTCGACTGCTCCAAGGCTTCCCGTATCTCGCCGAGGTCGATGCCGGGATTACGGCAGAAGCTGCCGTCCTCGGCGACGATCACGCCAAGGCGCAGCGCTGGCGCGATGCGTCCGAGCGGAACGACGATACGTTCGACGCGTGCACCGGTCGCGTAGCGCCATAGCATCGGCATCGAGACCGGGTCGATGAACCGGTAAAACGGTGCGATTGGGTAGGGGATGAGCAGCAGGATAACGGCGACGGTTGCCAAAATCACAGCGAGGCGTCGCAAGGGTATTCTCGTTGCGCGGCTGCCGGTCAGGCCGCCTCCGCTTGCTGTAGGGGCGGCCGGCCGCGAATAAGGTCGGCGCCCTTTTCGGCCATCATCAGCACGCAGGCATTGATGTGCGCGGAGACAAGATCCGGCATTGCGGACGCATCGCAAACCCGCAAGCGCTCGATGCCGCGCACGCGCATCTCGGAATCGAGCACGCCATCGGGGCCCATGGCGCAGGTCCCCACTGGGTGGTGCGCGGTAATGACGGTCTTCTTCAGCCAATGTTCGATTTCGGTATCGGTTTTGGCTTTCAGCCCGGGTCCGATTTCCTCGCCGCGATAAGGATCGAGAGCCTTGTGGAATGCAAGTTCGCGGGCCCGCTTAAATCCTTCGCGCAGCGTCGGCAGATCGTTCGGCGCGGTGAAGAAGCGATAGACAATGCGCGGCGGCGCCAGCGGATCGGCTGAGCCGAGCAACAGCTCGCCGCGGCTGTCGGGATGTAGCAGTGTCGGGCGGATGCCGAAGCCGTCGAGATAGGCCGAGCGAATAAGAGGGAACCATAAATGCGGATTAGCCGACGTGCCACGGAACATGAACTCGATATCGGGTACCGCGAGTTCCGGTCGTGTCTTGACGAAGGCGTGCAGTCCGCCTGGCACCACTGTGGCCGGTCCGCTGCCGAACAGGTAAGCGCGGATCATGCTGACCGCCATGCGGTCAAAGCGCATCTCACGGTGGAACGTGCCGGAGCGCGGCCGTGTGTAAGTTATGTAGGCGCCGAGATGGTCTTGGAGGTTGCCACCCACCGGTAAGTCGGCGGCGACAGCGATGCCGTAGCTTTGCAGATGCTTGGCGGGGCCGATGCCCGAAAGCATCAAAATTTGCGGAGAATTAAAGGTGCCGGCCGCAAGGATGACTTCGCGCGCGGCTTCGGCACGTACCGTCGCACCGTCGTGGATATATTCGACGCCTTTAGCGTGCGTGCCGTCGAGAATAACCCGTGTCGTCTGTGCGTTTACCGCGACCGTAAGGTTCTGTCGTCCGCCCGCCGGCTTGAGGAAAGCATTGGCGGAGGATGAGCGCCGGCCGTCGCGAATGGTGTACTGGGCGCGGCCGAAACCTTCCGGCTGTTTGCCGTTATAATCCGCCGTAAACGGATAGCCGGTTGCTTTCGCGGCGGTGAGCCAAGCGTCGTAAATCGGGTCTTCCGTCTTGGCAAATTCGGTGCCGAGCGGTCCCGCGCCGCCACGCCAGCTATCTTCGCCGCCCTGCCAAGTCTCGCAGCGCCGAAAGTAGGGGAGCACGTCCGCATAGGACCAGCCGCGCGCGCCCTTTTGCGCCCAGCGGTCGTAGTCGCCGGGATGGCCGCGCGTATAGGCCATGACATTGATGGATGAGGAACCGCCCAAAACCTTGCCGCGCATCGCCTCGATGCGGCGATTGTTCAGGTTCGGCTCCGGTTCGGTCTCGTAACCCCAATCGAACATGCGGTGCTCGTGCATGCGCCCCAGGCCGAGCGGGATGTGAATGTAGGGATGCCAATCGCGACCGCCAGCCTCGATAAGGAGAACGCGCGCGGCGGAATCCTCGCTCAGCCGGTTTGCCAGCACGCAGCCGGCCGAACCGGCGCCGACAATGACATAGTCGTAGCCTGGCATCTCACCCCCCCCATTTTGACGCGGCGGTTGGTCGATTTAGTCTCGCGCATAGCCGATGAGCGGCTTCTTTTTTCGGCCGAGCAAGATCGTGATGATAGCTATAATTCCCACGACGACCCAGGCCGGAAGGTCGAAAACTTTTTGTAGGTAAGGATCCCAAGCCCAGGCGACCTTCTGCTTCAGCCAGCCTTGGACCGAATTGAGGCTGTTCTGGTCGATGATCGCCCACACGTCGACCACCTTGGTGTAGATGACATCGTGATTGGCGATGGATTTGGTGCCGTCATAGACCAAGAGCACAAAGGCGGTAGCAAGCAAGCAGAGGCCGATAAAACGAAGCAGGAATCTGATCATGAGACTGACGGGTTTCGGCTTGGCGGTAGGGATAAGCGTGAGGGCTCTGGAGCAGGCATTACCCTTCCCGGCCTGCTTGTTCAATGCGGCCTGCGGCCCGCCGGCCGGACTCCCTTGAGTACAGGCCGTTCGGTTCGCTAAGGTCCCGTCCCGCCTTAGACGGCTTCGGTGCCAGTAGGGAGTTGAAATGGCTTTAAAAGAGGGCGGCAAAAATGGCGGCCAATCGAACCGGCCGACCTTTACCGACCAGGAAGCCCTGCTGTTCCACAGCCAAGGCCGGCCCGGGAAGCTGGAAGTCGTCGCCACCAAGCCGATGGCGACGCAGCGCGATCTCTCGCTTGCTTATTCGCCCGGGGTCGCCGTCCCGGTGCTTGCCATCGCGGAGGACGAAGCCAAAGCCTTCGATTACACGACCAAGGGCAATTTTGTCGCGGTCATCACCAACGGCACCGCCATTCTCGGGCTTGGCAATCGCGGTGCGCTGGCGGCAAAGCCGGTGATGGAAGGCAAAGCGGTGCTGTTCAAACGCTTCGCCGATATCGATTCCATCGATCTTGAAGTTTCGACTGAAGATCCGGACGAATTCATCAATTGCGTGAAATTTCTCGGCAAGGGCTGGGGTGGCATCAATCTTGAGGATATCAAGGCGCCGGAATGCTTCATCATTGAGCAGAAGCTACGCGAGCTCCTCGATATTCCGGTCTTCCATGACGACCAACACGGCACCGCCATCATCGCTGCCGCCGGCCTGATCAACGCCCTCGAGCTCACCGGACGCACGATCGATAATACCAAACTGGTCTGCAACGGTGCCGGCGCGGCCGGCATCGCCTGCCTGGAACTGCTCAAGGCGATCGGCTTCCGGCCGGAGAACCTGATTCTGTGCGACACCAAGGGTGTGATCTACCAGGGCCGCACCGAGGGCATGAACCAGTGGAAATCGGCCTATGCGATCAAGACCTCGGCGCGCACGCTGGCAGAGGCATTCGCGGGCGCCGATGTGGCCTTCGGGCTCTCGGTCAAAGGTGCGTTCAGCCCCGCTATGATCAAGTCGATGGCGGCAAAGCCGATCATCTTTGCCTTGGCCAATCCCGACCCGGAAATCACCCCCGAGGAAGTGGCGGAAGTGCGCGACGACGCCATCATGGCCACCGGTCGCTCCGACTATCCCAATCAGGTCAATAATATTCTCGGCTTCCCGTTCATTTTCCGCGGCGCTCTCGACGTGCGCGCCACGACCATCAACATGGAGATGAAGATCGCCGCGGCGCGGGCGCTGGCCGAGCTGGCGCGCGAGGATGTCCCAGATGAAGTCGCCGCGCTCTACGGGGCGCGGCCGAAATACGGACCCGATTACATCATTCCGGTGCCGTTCGATCCGCGGCTGATTTCCACGGTGCCACCCGCGGTGGCCGAGGCCGCCATGGCTACCGGCGTCGCCCGCAAGCCGATCATCGATATGGATGCCTACCGGCAGCAATTACGCAGCCGGCTCGATCCGGTCGCCGGCGTGTTGCAGCGCTTGTACGAACGGTTGCACCGGCGACCGCGGCGCGTGGTCTTCGCCGAGGGCGAAGAGGAGCAGGTGATCCGCGCCGCCGCGACCTTCGTGCACCAGGGCCTTGGCACGGCGCTACTGGTCGGCCGCGAGCGGCGCGTGCGTGAGACGGCGGAGGCGCTCGGCGTCGAACTCGGCGGTGGCATCCAGATAATCAATGCGGCGATGTCGTCGCGCAATGCCGCCTACGCCGCCTATCTCTATGAACGACTGCAGCGTCACGGATTCCTGCAGCGCGATTGTCAGCGCCTGGTGAACCAGGACCGCAACCACTTCGCGTCATGCATGGTGGCGCTGGGCGACGCCGACGCCATGGTCACCGGCGTCACCCGCAATTTCTCCGTTGCGCTCGAAGATGTGCGGCGCTGCATCGATCCAAAACCCGGGCATCGGGTCATGGGTATCTCGCTGGTGCTGGCGCGCGGCCGCACCGTGCTGGTCGCCGACACCGCGGTGACCGAAATGCCGACCGCGCAGGACCTCGCCGAGATCGCGGTCGAAGCGGCACGCGTTGCGCGCTCTCTCGGTTACGAGCCAAAGCTTGCATTGCTCGCCTTCTCGACATTCGGACATCCTGCGGGCGAACGCTCGGAGCGCGTGCAGGAAGCGGTGCGGCTCCTCGATCAGCGCCACGTCGATTTCGAATACGACGGCGACATGGCCGCCGACGTGGCGTTGAACATGGAGCTGCGCGAAGCCTATCCGTTCTGCCGGCTGTCCGGGCCCGCCAATGTCCTGATCATGCCGGCATTCCATTCTGCGTCGATCTCCACCAAGATGCTGATGGAGCTCGGCGGCGCCAATGTGATCGGCCCGATGCTGGTCGGCCTCGATCGCTCGGTGCAGATCGTGCCGCTGTCCGCGAACGACGCCCAGCTCGTCAACATGGCGGCGCTCGCGGCTTACAACGTCAGCGGCTGAACGGGCGGTGCGCGGTCCAACGCATGCGAAAACGCAAGCTCGGAACGTCTGGTCCGGAGGTTTCGCTTGTCGGGCTTGGCACCAACAATTTCGGCGGCCGCATCGGCCCTGACGCCTCGCGGCTGGTTTTGGACAAAGCGCTCGATCTTGGCGTCACGCTGATCGACACTGCCGACGCCTACGGTAATAAAGGCGGCTCCGAGGAAATCTTGGGAACTCTCCTCGGCGTCCGGCGCAAGCACATCATGCTGGCGACTAAATTCGGCCTGCCGATGGACGATGCCGGCACGTTGCGCGGCGCGTCGCGCCGCTACATCATGCAAGCGATCGAAGCGAGCCTGCGACGGCTTAACACCGACTGGATCGACCTTTATCAGTTGCACCGCCCCGATCCGAAAACGCCGATCGAGCAAACGCTGCGCGCACTCGACGATCTGGTGAAATCGGGAAAGGTACGCTTTATCGGCTGCTCCAACCTGTCGGCGGCGGAGATTGAAGAAGCGCAAGCAGTCGCGGCGCAACGTGGGCTGTCGTCTTTCGTCACATGTCAGGACGAGTACAATCTGCTCGACCGCGATATCGAGAAAGATCGCGTCGCAGTCCTGCGCAAGCACGGCCTCGGTCTACTTCCCTACTTTCCGCTGGCGAGCGGTTTGTTGACCGGCAAGTACAAGAGCGGCGTGCCCGCGCCGGCGGGATCCCGCCTTGCCAACAGCGCGCGTCACGCCAACAGTCTGCTCAATGCGCACAACTGGGGCATCGTCGAGAATTTAAGCGAGTTCGCCGCCGAACGCGGACATTCGCTTCTGGAATTGGCGATGAGCTGGCTCGCCAGCCGGCCGTTTGTTTCCAGTATTATCGCCGGCGCCACCAAGCCGGAGCAGGTCGAACAGAACGTCGCTGCCATCGGCTGGACGCTGTTGCCGGCAGAACTCGCCGAGATCGACCGCATTACCGCTTGAATTGGCTTAAGAAATTTGACCCGTCCGATTCACGAGGCCGAAACCTCTGGCGATTAGCTTGCCAATTCATGCAACATTTCGCGCCGCCGTTTGCTCTGGAGATCGTCGGTCTCGTCAAGCACTTTGACCGGCCCGCGGTCGATGGCCTGAACTTGAATGTTCGCGCCGGCGAGTTCTATGCGCTGCTCGGCCCGAACGGCGCCGGCAAGACGACGACCTTGCGCATGATCGCCGGCTTGCTGCGGCCCGACGCCGGCACGATCCGTGTTGCCGGCGTCGATGCGCTCGCCGATCCGGTCGCGGCAAAGCGACTGATGGCGTGGATTTCCGATGAGCCGATGATCTACGACAAACTCACACCGCGAGAATACCTTGAATTCGTCGCCGGACTGTGGGGCTTGGCGCCGGCGCTTGCCGAGCCGCGCGCGCAGGAACTTCTGGGTTGGCTCGAGCTTGCGCCGCATGCGCAGGAACGCTGCGAGGGTTTCTCCAAGGGCATGCGGCAAAAAGTTGCGCTCGCCGGCGCGCTTATTCACGAGCCGAGGCTGATCATTCTCGACGAACCGCTGACCGGGCTCGACGCCGGTTCCGCGCGTCAGGTCAAAAACGTTCTGCGCCAACGCGCGCGCGCGGGCGGCACCGTTATAATGACCACGCACATTCTGGATGTCGCCGAGCGTATGGCCGACCGCATCGGCGTCATCGCTCGCGGCAAGCTTATCGCCGAAGGCACTCTCGAAGAATTGCGGCTCAAGGCCCGCATACGCGAAACATCAGGGGCGAGTGCGGGCGCAAACGACCGGGCAAGCCTGGAAGACACCTTTCTGGCGCTCGTGGCCGAGGCGGCCGAAACGGCATGATCGCAGCGCCGGGCACTAGCCTCTGGTTCGCCCAACACGAATGGCGTCTCGCCTGGCGCGACTGGCTCGCCATGATGAGCGGCGGTCGCCGCAAGCGCCTGCGCCGTGCCGTCATTGCCGTCTCGATCTTCGTTATCTTCATGCATTTCGTCGCCTATTTGGTGGTCGGCCGGTATGCCAACACCGCGCCCGACAAAGCGGCTTTGGTCGCGATCACCGGAAGCGCATTGCTGTCGTGGTTGTTGATGATCTCGCAGGCGATGGAATCGACCACGCGCGCCTTCTACGCACGGTCCGATCTCGACCTCATCCTTGCTTCACCGGTTGCAGCGGAAAAGGTCTTTGCCGTGCGTATCGTCACGGTGGCGCTGTCGATGGCGATGATGGCGCTACCGCTTGCGGCGCCGTTCATCGACATATTGATCGCGCGCGGCGGTTGGCGCTGGCTGGGTGCCTATGGGCTGGTTGCGGCGATGGGCGCCGCCGCGACGGCGCTGGCGGTCGGCCTTAGCGTCGCGCTGTTTCGGGTAATCGGTGCGAGGCGCACGCGATTCGTGGCGCAGGTTGTCGCGGCCGTGATCGGCGCGGCCTTTGTCATCGGCCTGCAAATCGCGGCGATTCTATCCTATGGCACGATCTCGCGAATTTCCATGTTGCAGTCGCAAATCCTGCTCGCACACATGCCTGACACCGGCAGCATTGTTTGGTGGCCGGCGCGCGCGGCCCTTGGCGACGGCATGGCGTTGATCGGCGTGCTCGCCGTAAGCATGGCGTCGCTCGCCGCCACCATAGCCATCGTCGCGCCGCGCTTCGGCGGCTACGCCATCACCGCGGCGGGCGTGGACGCATCATCCGTCGTTCAGGTTCGGGCCTCGACGACCTTCCGGGCGACATCGCCACGGCGCGCGCTGCGGACGAAGGAGTGGACCCTGTTGCGGCGCGATCCTTGGCTGGTGTCGCAGACGCTCATGCAGATGCTCTATCTGCTTCCACCGGCCGTCTTGTTGTGGCGCAGCTTCAATGACGGCAACGGCGCCTACCAGTTACTGGTGCCGGTGCTGGTCATGGCGGCAGGTCAGCTTGCCGGCGGTCTCGCTTGGCTTGCAATCTCCGGCGAGGATTCGCCAGATCTCGTCGCTTCCGCGCCAGTACCGAGCGGCTTTATTGTGCGCGCCAAGATCGAAGCCGTGCTCGGCGTTATCGCAATGGTTTTTGCGCCGTTGGTCGCGGCGCTCGCCGTCGCCTCTCCATGGCACGCGCTGGTCACCACCGTCGGTATCGTTATTGCCGCGATAGCTGCGACCTCGATCCAGCTTTGGTTCCGCACCCAGGCCAAGCGCAGCCAATTTCGCCGGCGTCAGGTCTCGTCGCGCTTGGCGACTTTCGCGGAGGCTTTTTCGTCGATTGGCTGGGCCGCCACGGCGGCGGTTGCCGCGGCCAGTCTCACGCTTGCAATCGCGCCGGCCCTGCTTGCGCTCTTGGTGGTTGCAGGCACCTGGCTCATGAGCCCGCGCCCGCAGCCTCACGCCGTCTGACGGAGTGCCTCGACGCGGCGAACCTTCCTGTGATTTAACACTGGTTGCGATTGAGTTTCGCGTCCGGAGCCGGGAATGAAAAATAAGCCGAACTGGGAGTGGCCGAACGGCAAGCGGATCGCGGTCGTGTTCAACGTCTGCCTCGAAGCGTGGTCGGACGGCAAGGCGCCCGGCATCAGCCCAATGGGCAATCCGCTGCCTGCAGGCGTCCTCGACACCATGGCCATTTCCTGGGCCGCCTATGGGGTCGAGGTCGGCATCCATCGGCTGATGGAGGCTTTCGCGCGCCACGGCGCCAAGGCGAGTGTCATGACCAATGCCGTCGTCGCCGAGCGCTCGCCGTCGACCGTGAAGGCGATCGCGGATAACGGCCACGAAGTGCTGTCGCATTCCTATGCCATGGACGTCATCCCGGCGCTGCTTTCCGACGAGGAGGAACGCAACAATATTGCACGCTGCACCAAGCTGCTCGAACAGGCGTCGGGTCGGAAAATCATTGGCTGGCTGTCGCCGCGCGGCACCTCGAAACTGTCCACGCCCAAGCTGCTCGCCGAAGCCGGGTACCGCTGGTATGGCGATGTATTCAACGCCGATCTGCCTTACGTCGTCGGCCATGGCAACAAAAGGATCGTCGCCATTCCGCTGTCGTACGACGTCAATGACATGCCTTCGATGAAATACGGCCATCCGCCGCGCATGATGCTTGAATCATACAATGAGGTGATCGAGATCGCGCGCGCGCGCGATGACGAGCTTCGCATCATCGATATCACAAGCCATGCCCATATCTTCGGCCATCATCGCGGCGCGCATTTTTACGAGAGGATTGTCGAGCAGGCGATGTCGTCACCGGACATCTGGGTTGCCACGCGCGCCGAAATCGCCGATCACGTTCTGAGCGTAGCCGACGCCTGAAATATCAAGAAACTCTCCGGGGAGTAACGTTCTGTGATTCCATTCGAAATGGTGGAGCCGACGTCGCTGCAGGAGGCGATGGGATTGCTCGATCCGAAAGAGCCGACGATCCGTGCCGTCGCCGGCGGCACCGCGCTGATGCTGATGATGAAGGCCGGCGTGTTTCAGCCGAGCCGGCTTGTCTGCTTGCACCGCATCGAGCCGCAATATTCCCGCATCGTGCTCACCGACGACGGCGAGTTACGGATCGGCGCCATGGCGACATTGAGCGAACTCGAACACGACGCCAACGTCGCTACGCGACTTCCCGTCCTCAAGCGTGCACTGCGCCGATTGTCGAATCCGAGGGTGCGCAACGTCGCCCGCGTCGGCGGCGCGCTGGCTCATGGCGATCCGCATATGGATTTACCGCCGGTGCTGACCGCGTTGGGTGGCCGCGTGACGATCAAAGGTCCAAAGGGCGAGCGCGTATTGCCGCTCGAACAGCTCTACTCTGGCTATTATGAGACCGTGCTGGAGAAGAATGAGCTCATCACGGCGGTGACGGTACCGTCGTTGAATGGGCGAAAGTCCGCTTACATGAAAGTCACGTCGCGCTCCGCGGACGACTGGCCTGCACTCGGCGTTGCGGTGTCGTTCGCGTTGCAAAACGGCGCGATCCGCGATCCGATTATCGTGGTCAGTGCCGCGACGGAAAAGGTCACGCGCATGGCGGGCACCGAGAAATTGCTGCAAGGCGCAGCGCCGCAGGACGATGTGCTGATGCGCGCCGGCGAGGCCGCGGCCGCGGAAGCCTCGATCCTTGCCGACGCGCACGGCTCCGCGGCCTATAAGCGCGAACTGCTGCGCGTTTATGTGCGGCGCGCCGTGCGACAGGCTTTGGCCGAAAATGCGCAGGTGCAGCCATGAACCAGGTCGGCCGAGATATGCCGCGGCTTGAAGTGCGCGCCAAGGTGACCGGGCGCGCCGAATATACGCACAATCTGCGCCTGCCCGGCATGCTTTACGGCAAAGTGTTCCGCGCGACCGTGCCGCACGGCCGCATCCACAGCATCGATACGCAAGCGGCGCGGCAGCTTCCCGGCGTGCACCGCGTCGTCACCGGCGAAGATATCCGCAAGCTGATCCCGGAACCCTATTACGGCCCGGCCTTTCACGACCAGCCGATCCTGGCGCTCGACAAGGTGCGCTATGTTGGCGAGCCGGTCGCGGTCGTGCTGGCGAGCGATCCGCATGTGGCAGAGCAGGCCGTGCAGCTGATCGCCGCCGAATATGACGAATTGCCGGCGGTGTATGACGAACTTGCGGCGATGCACCCCGACACGCTCGTTCACGACGTGCTGCGGCCCGCCGGAACCTTCGCCGATCTCAAGCACCTGCAAGGTCGCAAGGGCACCAATGTCGCGCTCGATTATCATCTGCGGCGCGGCGACGTGGACAAAGCTTTTGCAGCCGCCGACCGCGTGATCGAGCATACGTTCAAGACCCAGCAGTGCCTGCACTTGCCGTTCGAGCCGCATGTCGCCATTGCCGAGCCGGGCGACGACCGATTGACGATCCATACCTCGAACCAGACGCCATCCTTCGTACGTATTGAAATCGCGCGGCTGTTCGGCTGGCCGGAAAACCGCGTGCGCGTGAAAGTGCCGTATCTCGGCGGCGGCTATGGCGCCAAAGTCTACGTTAAACTGGAAGCGCTGGTATCCGCGCTGGCCATGCTCGTCCGCCGTCCGGTGAAGATCGCGCTGACGATGGAAGAGCAGTTCTACATGATCACCAAGCACCCGACGACGTTCCGCATCAAAAGCGGCGTCGACAAAGACGGGCGCGTGGTGGCGCGGGCCTGCGAGGTGTATTGGAACGGCGGCGCCTATGCCGATATCGGCCCGCGAGTGGCGCAAAAATCCGGCTTCACCGCCGCGGGCCCCTACGACATCGACAACGTCAGCATCGATTCCTATGCGCTCTATACCAACCGTACGCCGGCGGGCGCCTTGCGCGGCTTCGGCGTTCCGCAGCTGGTCTGGGCTTACGAGAGCCATACCGACCTGATCGCACGCGAGCTGGGCGTCGATCCGGTCGAGTTCCGAAGGAAGAATCTTTTGCGCGACGGCCGGCCGCAGGCGAGCGGTACCGTGCTGCAAGACGCCGCCATCGCCGAGGTGCTCGATGCGCTGGCCGCGCGCGTCGGCTGGAAGAAACCGTTCGACCGCGGCTCCGGCACACTGCGCCGCGGCCGCGGCATCGCCATCGGCTTCAAAGCCTCGATCTCGCCGACCACATCGATCGCCATCGTCAACGTCTCCGCCGACGGCAGCGTTTACCTCTACAAGAGCACGGTCGATATGGGCCAAGGCTCGGACACCGCCTTTGCGCAGATCGTCGGCGAAGTGCTCGACGTGAAAGCCGAGGATGTGCGCGTCGTCGCTCCGGATACCGACATCACGCCGTACGACATGGGCACGCTCGGCTCGCGCTCCCTGTTTCATATGGGCACCGCGGTGCGGCTCGCCGCCGAGGATGCCCGCGGCAAATTGCGCGCGCTTGCCACCGAGGCCGGGCTGCCCGAAGGCACCAATTATCCGCCGGCCGAAATATTCAAGAAACGCTACGGCATGCAGGCCGGCAATGTCGTCGGCACGGCGAGTTATGTGCCGAGCTACAAGTCGCCCGATCCGCAGACCGGGCTGTCGGATAACGTCACACCGTTCTGGATGGTCGGCGGCGCCGCCGCCGAGGTCGAGGTGGATACCGAGACCGGGCACGTGCGCATTTTGCGGCTGATCAACGCTGCCGATTGCGGCAAGCCGATCAATCCGGGCGTGGCGCGGACGCAATTGTCCGGCGCCGCCATCATGCAACTTGGTTTTACGATGTCCGAAGCCATGCACCTCGACGGCGGCCAAGTCACCAATGCGTCGCTCGCCGATTATAAGATTCCGGGCATCGGCGACATTCCGCCGATGGAGAACGAGCTCGTCGCCGCCGAGCAGCATTCCGGGCCGTTCGGCGCCAAGGGGCTCGGCGAATCGGGCACCTTCGGCGTGTCGCCGGCGATCGCCAACGCGATCCACGATGCCATCGGGGTGCGCATTACGGAACTGCCGATCACCGCCGAGGCGGTACTGCGGGCGTTGCGCGCCAAGGACGGCCGCCCGCTGGACGACGAATGATTGGACAAATGATGAGCGCGCGCACCATCAACTTCACGCTTAATGGCGAGGCGGTTTCGACCGCCATCGAGCCGCACCGCAATCTGGTCGAGCTGCTGCAGCGTTTTGATCTGTTTGGCGCCCGCGAGAGCTGCGGCCAAGGTCTATGTGGCTGCTGCACCGTGCTGGTCGACGACAAGGCGGTGTCCGGCTGCCTCTATTTCGCGGTCTGGGTCGACGGCAAATCGGTCGCCACCGTCGAGCATCTCGATGCCGACGGCTCCCTCTCCCATGTGCAACAAGCTTTTATTGAACGCGGTGCGTTCCAATGCGGCTTCTGCACGCCGGGCTTTGTGCTGATGGCGCATCAATTGCTCAAGGAGAACCCCGATCCCAGCGAAGACGACATCCGCCATTATTTTTCGGGCAATCTGTGCCGCTGCGCCGCTTATCCGGAAATCATCGAGGCGGTGCAGCGCGCGGCGAAGGCGGTGACGACGTAAGCCTCGCCGCAAGTAGCCCTATGCGATTTCCGGAAACGCCAGCCGGTATCTGACAAAATCGTCGGCCCTGTTAAACTCGTCATAAAGGCGCCGAGCCGGATTGTTGACGCGGGTGTGCCAATAAAGCCGCGACCAGCCGTTCGCATTAGCGCGATCCACCAAATCCTGAATCAGCACGCGTCCGCAGCCGCGGCCGCGAAATTCTGGCGCAACGAAAAGGTCTTCCAGATAACAGTACGACCGAATCGCCCACGAACTATCGTGTACGATGCAAAGGCTGAACCCCGCGACTTCTCCGTCGGTGATGGCCAGCCGGCCGAACATGGATGAAGCCGGATCGAGCAAGCGCTGCCAAGTGTGCGCCGTGACGGCTTCCGGAATGCTTGCCTCGTAGAACGCGTTGTAACCGGACCACAGCTCCCGCCATGCCATTTCATCGGCCGCTAACGGATCGCGAATGATGATCGCCGCGTCTGGCATTAGGCTGGATTGAGCGCCTCGATAAACCGCTGCTTGATGGCGTGGCCATCGCGCAGCGGCAATACCCGCGGTACGTCCTCTTCTTTGATCCGCGCACTGATCAGGATTGGGCCGTCGCCGCCATGCAATAAAGCGCGCACATCCGCCGCTTCCTCGATCCGCGAGACTGAACGCGCGTGCTTGAAACGGCAAGCCAGCGCCACGGCGACGAGATCGATGCCGGCCTTGGTCGCGCTCGGCTGCATGCCGGTTTCACCGTAATGAGCGTTATCGAGCACCACGATGACGAGATTGTTCGGCTGCTTGACGCCGATGGTGGCAAGGCTGCCGACACCCATCAGCATGTCGCCGTCGCCGGTGAGCACGGCGACACGACGATCCGGCCGCGCCAGAGCGAGCCCCAGTCCGATCATGGCGGTGCCGCCCATGGCGCCCCAGAGATAGAAGTTGAGCAGATGGTCGCCGGCCGCGGCGACATCGTAGGTCGCAGAGCCGAGCCCGGGCACGACCAGAAGATCGCCGCGGTCGATCAAGAGCTGCCGCACGAAATCGCGCCGGTCAATCATCTCGCAACCTTTGCATCATCGTGTCCATACTTTGGGTCCGATCAACCGCTGCGACAGCAGAAACGCGACCTGGAGATTGCCGTTGAACGCCATGTCGCAGCCGGCGCCGACGATCTCATCGACGGCGTCGGGGCTGTCGATCCGATAGGTGAGAAATCCACAGAGCCGCAAGACATCCTCCGTGATCGCGCCCATCGGCACTTGCCACGGATTGAATTCGCCGAACTCGCCGCGCATGGTGACAAGAACGACGCAGCCGAAGCCGCAATTGCGTAACAGCGAGAACATGTTGACGCAGTTGCCGACGCCGCTCGATTGCATCAAAAGTGCCGCGCGCTGGCCGCCAAGCGCCGCGCCGGCGACCAGCCCGACGCCTTCCTCCTCGGTCGTCAGCACCACGTCGGCAATGGTCGGGTCGTCGCGGCACAGCGCAATCAGCCGGCTGTGGCCGGCATCGGGCACGTAACCCACCTGGCGAATGCCGACGCGACGAAACTGCGCGTAGATCGCCTCCGGCCAGGACGTTTCGATGTTCAACGGCGTGTGCAACGAAAATCTCTGCGTTGTCGTCGGGCAAAAACGAGGGCTTTGCAAATATCGCACCGCTTATTACTGTGCGCCATCCCCCACCTGCGCCAGGCGAGGCACTGCACAATTGCAACGGAGGTTCTCATGGCGGCACGGCTACGACATATCGCGCTGTCCGTCCCCGACCCGGACAAGGCGGCCAAATTCTTCGAGGACGCCTTCGGCATGAAGCGGGTCGGCAAGGCCGGCATCGGCTGTTACGTTTCCGACGGCACTATCAATGTGGCGCTATTGAAATATGACGGTGAGGTTCCGGGCTTTCACAAGGGCTACCACGGCGTCGTGCATTTCGGCATGTGGGTCGACAATCTCGAAGAGACCGCCCAGAAAGTAATGGATGCTGGCGGCAGCTATTTTGGCGGCCGGCCCGATGACAATCCGAATACTTTCTACGAGGTCAAATACAAAGATCCGAACGGCGTCATCTTCGACTTGACCCACAATGGTTGGCGCGGCGCGGTCAAGGAAGTGGTCCCGGCCGAAAGCAAAAAGATTCCGGCGGAATAATGTCTTACCTGCGCCACGGCAGCGCCGAGGCCCGTTCGACAAAAAACCACGCGCCCTCGCCGAGCTCGGCGGGAAAGGCTGCGACTATTCCGTCTTCGATCGCGCGCCATTCCAGGTCGGCGTGATCTATGGCCTTCTCGGCTGCGGCAAGGGATCGAACGCATAGCGCATAGCCGGCCATGAAAGGCAGCTTGGTGATCGCCACTTCCGGCAACCTTTCTGTCATTTGGTTATGCGTGACGAGGTACACGCCGCCGCGGTCGAGGCGGATGAGTGCACCGCCGGGTGTCCGCGTCACGTCGCGCCCGGTGAAACGGGAAAAGCGCAACGCCGTCTCCTCGACGTTCGCGACGGCGATGACGATATCGATGAGCCCCACGGCGCTGTTTGGATGGTTGAGCCAGCGCTCCTGCCACACTGTGTGCTCGGTGTGATGCGTCAACATTTGAATTCGCCCTTCCGGCATCACATCGGGCTCGGTGCGTGCAATGGTGAATGCCGCCGTTGCCGCTCCAGCGACGGTCTCGACCGGCCGCTGCATATGCACCAATTCGCGCATGCGAAAGCCGTTTGTCGCGAGCCGCCTATGCGTCTCGGCGGCGTCCGCGACGGCAAAAGCTGCGAGATGGAGTCCCGCGTGATGGCTCAGCGCCGCGTCGAGCTCGCGGCTGAGCGGCGTGTCGGCAGTCTTGAACAGGATTTCGAGATAACCCTGCGACAGCATCGCGGTCACGTTGCCAGTTCCGGTCGGGCGCGCGCCACCCGCCGGATCGGGATTGACCTGAATCGAAACGGGCGTCGGCGCGAAGCCGCACCGCGTCAGCGCCTGGCTTGCGGCTTCGCTGTCGCGCACGAAATGACCGATGTGATCGAGAAAGATTTTGTCGCCGGCCGGCAGGCGGCGGGCGATGTCGTCAGGTGCGGCTCGCTCGGACAAATCGGTCACTCGGCAACTACGTCATTCAGAATGCGCAATCCCGGCTTCCTCGACCACTTTGGCCCAACGCACGATCTCGGACTGCAGAAATTGGCGAAGCTCGTCGAGCGAACCGGTGCCGACCGGAATCATGCCGAAATCGGTCATGCGCGTGTGCACGTCGTCCATGGCCACGATGGCATTGAGTTCGGAGTTGAGCTTGGTAAGGATCGGTTGTGGCGTCTTCGCCGGCGCGACAACGCCTTGCCATGCCGCCGCATCGAAGCCGGGGACGCCAGCGTCGGCTAGCGGTGGAACGTTCGGTATCGCGGTAAATCGTTCTTTGGTCGTCACCGCAAGCGGCCGCAGTTTTCCGGCATTGATGAGCGGCAGTGCCGGGCCGAGATCGCTGAACATCAGCTGGATATAGCCGCCGAGCAGATCGTTGAGCGCGGGGGCCGTGCCGCGGTAGGGCACGTGAGTCAACTTGATGCCGGCCATGCTGGCGAACAGCGCCGCGGCCAAATGATGAAACGCCCCGATGCCGCCAGAGCCATAGCTGAGCGGCCGTTGCTTGGCGAGCTTGATGAGATCCTCGACGCTATTCACCGGCAGCGACGGATTGACGACCAGAACGAACGGCACTCTGGCGATGAGCGCAACCAGGGCCAAGTCCTTGGCTGGATCGTAAGGCAGCGATTTGTAGAGCGTAACGTCGATCGCGAGCGAGGAGACGTCCATCATGATGGTGTAGCCGTCGGGCGGCGATTTGGCGACAAAGTTGGTGGCAATCAGGGTCCCGGCGCCCGGCCGGTTTTCGACAACAAACGGTTCGCCAAGCTGCTGTTCGAGCTTCTCGGCAAGGAGCCGCGCCAGAACGTCGGTGCCGCCGGCCGGCGCGAAAGGCACGATGAATGTGACTTGATGGGTCGGATAAGCCTCCGCAGTTGGAGCCCCGTCTTGCCCGCGGGCGACTTTGACCGCCATTGCGGGAAGCGTGGCCGCCAGCAAGGCGCGGCGCGAGAATGTTATGGCCGTCTTTGGGGTCATCCGGCCGTTTTCTCCCTGTGGCTTGGCTTGTTCGCTGTCGCTCTCGCTGGGCGCTTTAACACGCCCGCGGCGCAAACGTCACCAATTCGACGTGAATACGAAGATCGATTGCGGCCGGATAATGTGGCGCGCTTTGCATTTCTTGACAGGCACTTACCGTATCGTCATAACGACGCCGGTCGGCGCGCGTCCGGTGCGGCATTAAGCCCATCGTCCGCTAACCATCAGCAGAATCGACTGAAAGAAGCCGGTCCGGGCGCAAATCCGAGCAACGGCATTACGAGGAAATGAGATGTTCGCGGTCTTTAAAACGGGCGGCAAGCAGTACCGGGTGGCCGCCGAGGACGTGCTCAAGATCGACAAGGTCAAGGGTGAGCCGGGCGAAATCGTCGAGTTCGGCGAGGTCTTGGTTGTGGGCGGCGACAGCGTGACATTGGGCGCCCCTACCGTTGCCGGCGCCATGGTCGCGGCCGAAGTGCTTGAGCAGGGCCGCGGCGCGAAAATCATCGCGTTCAAGAAGCGCCGGCGGAAAAACTCGCGACGCAAGATCGGCCATCGTCAGGAATTCACGCTCCTTCGCATTACCGAGATTCTGACCGACGGCAAGAAGCCGAGCAAAGAGGTACAGCCCAGGACGAAGCCGCGCCCGAAACGTGCGGCAACGCTGCACGCCGATGCCGCAGCGGCGGCCGCGGAAGGCGCGCCGCAAGCCGCGGCAGGCGCCGCGACACGATCGCGCAAAGCTTCGGCAAAGAAGCCCGCCAAGCCGAAATCCAAGGCTCCGGCCAAAGCAAAAAAGTCGGCAACAAAGGGCAAAAAGAAGTGATGCGGAGCAGTGATGCTTTTGTCACGAATCCGGTATAAATGTTCTAGCCAATAGGTTCGGAGACCAGTAGTGGCACACAAGAAAGCAGGCGGATCCTCACGCAACGGCCGCGATTCGGCCGGTCAGCGTTTGGGGCTGAAGATTTTCGGCGGCGCAGAGGTGCTCGCCGGCAACATTATCGCGCGTCAGCGCGGCACCAAATGGCATGCGGGCCGCAATGTCGGCGTCGGCAAAGACCATACGTTGTTCGCGTTGATTAACGGCAAGGTAGAGTTCCGTAGCAAAACCAAAGGCCGCGTGTTCGTCTCCGTACGTCCGATGTCGGAGGCAGCGGCGCAGTAATACGGTGGATCATATGAGGTCCGCCGGCATTCAGTCGAACCGGCGAACCCGAATGGGCTTCGAAAAAGGGGAGACCGGGATGCCGGTCTCCCTTTTCGGTTTTTCTGCAGGAGCCCAGACGATGACTCTAGCAACGCAAGCAGCAAAGCCAATCCTTGCGCAGCGACCGGAGGAACACAGCGTGCCTGTCCTCGAGACCGAGCGGCTCATGCTGCGCACGCCGCAGTCCGGCGACATCAATGCCATCGTACGTCTCGTCAATGACCGCCGCGTCGCGGAGAATACCGCGCGCATTCCGCACCCCTATGGCGTCGACGACGCAGAGCGCTTTATTGCGGCGGTCAACCGTCAGGACGGCGAAGCCACCTTCGTCGTTAGCCATGACCGCGATCTGATCGGGGTTTGCGGTGTCGAACCGCGCGAGAACGGCACTGAGATCGACTATTGGCTGGGCGCGCACTATTGGGGCCGCGGCTACGCCACCGAGGCAGTCCGCGCGGTGATCGATCATGCCTTCGGCGCGCTCGGCCATGACACGCTGCAAGCTGGCGCTCGGGTCAGCAATCCGGCCTCGCGGCGGGTGCTGGAGAAGTGCGGGTTTCAGTGGACCGGCGTCGGTCTCTACCGCATCCGCGCCATCAACTCCTCAGCGCCGCTCGACCGCTTCCGCCTCGATCGCGGCTTGTGGGCGTCGCTCAAGGCTTGGGGACGCGCTCGAGAAATGGCGTGATCGGCGCCGTGCGAATGGAATCAATCTATTGCGCGGCGCTTTGAGCGACGGCGAAAAACGGCGCGAGCTTGTCGACCAGCGCCGGCCCGAACTCGCCTTGCGGGTGGGACGGCGGGGTGTGGTCCATGAGTTCCCAACCCTGGATCAGGATGCGGGCGTGATCGAAAGCGTTTTCGAAATCCGTTCCCGGATGCAGGCTCTGGCGGAAGAAGGCATCGCCGAAATAGGTCCAGTCGCGTTCGGGGGCGCAGCCAAATGACGTGTTGTTGGCGTCGGCAGCCGTGAGGACGATGGTGTTTGCGTTCGCGAGCGGCGGCACGAAAATTCCCGAATAACAGGCCGAAACGATCACGACCCGGTTCTTGATGCCGGCGCCGTCAAGTGTCGCAGCGACCTGTTGCGGCGTCAGCTCCTCAATAGCGCCGGGCAATTCCAGCGCGAAGCCGGTCTTCTCGCCGTGCGAGGTCATGAACAAGACCAGGATATCCTTCTCCTTGTCCATGGCGTCGCCGATGGCGTGCACGGCGGCTTGAAAATTCTGCAAATCCGCGAGCGGAACGGTTTCGATCGTGTCACGACGATTGATGAGGCGGACAGTACGGTCCTTGATCGGCAGGACGCTTGCGATCGCCTGCAATCCGCCGTCGAGCTCCCTGACGAAAACGCCTTGATCGGCCCAACCGGCGATGCCGAGCGCATAAACGTCGGTTGCACCCTTGCGCGACGGCGCGAGGCGAGCGAATTCCGCCTGAAGCAGCGCGGGCTGCGCTTTTTTGAGCCGCGCGATTTCCCCGGGTGCTACGCGCGCTTCGCCGTTCCTATCTTGACGAAGCGCGTAGACGTATTCCCACCAATTGGTGCCGCGGGCGTCGAAGTCGGGTGGCAGGAACACCGGGGACTGCGGCACCAGCGCATTGGCGACGAACAACGCCACCCATAAGGCGGCCGCTCTGCCGATCAGGTGCAGCCGCAATTGCGGTTCGAGGCTGCCAACCACGTTCGCCATGGCGCCGACCCACCAAGCGGCGACGGCTGCATAGATCACGTAGCTGGCGATCGGGCTGGTCCATAGCGGGCTCTGCGCGGCAACAGGCGCGAAAACCGGCCCGCCGAGCTCGATGCCCGCGGTCACGACGTCCGCCAGGATCGAGAGAATGCACATGGCCGAAAGCGCGGTGGCACGACCGGCCGGGCGTACGAATAGTGCAGCAACAGCAAGCTCGAGCGCGAGCCAAGCAACGACCGCATTAAGTCCATAAGGATTGAAAGCGTGCCATGAGCCCGCCGCGAGCAATTGCAGCGCGACGCGGACGATGGCCGTCACGATGGCAAAACCGAGGAGGACGGGCAGCCCGACCAGCGGCGGATCGGGCATGACCCGCCACATCGCAGCCCGCGCCGCAAAGTTCAAAACCCGACCCACGATTTACATTCTCCGAAAAGTACCGGCAAAACCAGTGCCGCTATGCCGCATTTCACCCTATATCAGGTCCACGATTGCGGTCACCGCGGCAATCCTCCATTGCCTGTCAACTGTTGGCGCTTTACGAAGCGTATCGATGAAATTTCTCGACGAAGCCAAGGTCTATATTCGCTCCGGCGACGGCGGCAACGGCTGCGTGTCGTTCCGTCGTGAAAAGTTTATCGAATTCGGCGGACCGAATGGCGGCGACGGCGGCAAAGGCGGCGACGTTATTGCGCAGGCGGTCGAAGGTCTTAACACGCTGATCGACTATCGCTACCAGCAACATTTCACGGCCAAGAACGGCGGGGCCGGCACGGGCAAGGACCGCCATGGCGCCAATGGCCCCGACGCCGTGCTCAAAGTGCCGGTCGGTACGCAAATATACGACGAGGATGGCGAGACGCAGCTTGCCGATCTCACTGAAACCGGACAGCGCGTCGTGCTCATCCGTGGTGGCAACGGCGGCTTCGGCAATGCGCATTTCAAGAGTTCGACCAACCGCGCGCCGCGTCATGCCAATCCCGGCCAGCCGGGCAGCGAGCTCACGATCCGGCTCCGGCTCAAGCTGATTGCCGATGCCGGCATTGTCGGGCTGCCGAATGCCGGCAAGTCGACATTGCTCGCTACCGTGAGCGCCGCCAAGCCGAAAATCGCCGATTATCCCTTCACGACGCTGCATCCCCAGCTCGGCGTGGTCAATGTCGATAGCCGCGAATTCGTGCTGGCCGATATCCCCGGCCTGATCGAAGGGGCGCACGACGGAGTGGGTCTCGGCGACCGCTTCCTCGGCCACGTCGAGCGCTGCCGTGTGCTCCTACACTTGGTCGATGGGACGGCCGGCGATGCCGGTGCGGCCTACCAGACCGTGCGCGCGGAACTCTCGGCCTACGGCCACGACCTTGTCGACAAGCCGGAGATCGTCGCGCTCACCAAGGCCGATGCGCTCGGCGCCGACGAGATCAAAGAACAAGTGGCGGCGTTGCAGCGCGCGATCAAAAAAGATCCGTTGGTGATTTCTGCAGTTAGCGGCGCTGGCATAGCCGAAGTCTTGCGAGCGCTGCTCAAGGTGATCGATCAAGCGCGCCATCGCGCGGTCGCGCCGAGTTCCCTGGATGCCGCCTGGCATCCTTGATAGAGCCGATCTCACGCGCCGATACAGAAGAACTTCAACGAGCCGTCGCGCTCGATGCGGGGCAGCAAATCTGTCTCCCACGCCAAATACTCGGCCATCGCCGTCTTAGTGTCGCCGCCGCGGTCATAGGGCTTGCGCCACTGATCGACGGCGTCATCGGCCATTTTGAGCTCGGTGGAAACCGCGTTTCCAGCGGACTGCCATGCCGCGTTGCCGCCTTCGAGAAAGCGCACGGGGCGATCAAGCAAACTCGCGGCTTCGATCACTGCCAGCTTTGCCAATACGCCATCCTCTGAGGTGAGGATCAGCATGCCCTGGCGCGGAATCTTTTCGAGGGCGCGCGCGAGCCGCGTTCTGATTGCGAACCAGGCGCCCGGAATGTGGCGGGCTTGATAGTGCCGGCTGAGGGAAAGATCGACGATCGTCGGGGCATTACGCGACAGAAGTTCGCTGAGTTCGGCACAGTCAATGGCGGCGTCCGGTCGCACATCGTTCTGCAATATTGGAATTTCGGGCATGCCGGTCTCAGTTCCTTTTTCCGCCAGCATGAAAACATCGTGCCAACCCATCTGCCGCAGCCAAGACGCGGTCATGGCGGCGCGGACTTCGGCGTCGTCGACCAGCACAATCCGTGCCCCAAGCGTCCCGACATATTGATCGGTCGCCTGGACGAGCTGGCCGCCGGGCGCCGAGATCGCGCCGGGCAGATGGCCCGCCTCGTATTCGGCGGGATCGCGTACGTCGAAGACGTAAAGCGTGCGCTGGCTGTCGTCGCGCCATGTATCGAGCAGCGTCCGGTCGATCCGCCTGACGCCGCAACTTTGCGCCACGCGCTGTGCCGCGCTCTGCGCCCAACCGAGCGTCTGTGGCGAAACAGCCGGCGCCCGTCGGTCCTTTCCGCTGTCGCAGGCAAAACCGGCCAGGCTCCAGCCCATCGTCCCGTTGCGGAGCGCCATGACCTTGTTGGGCAAGCCGGCATTGATCAGGGACTGCGCGCCGATAATGCTCCGGGTGCGGCCGGCGCAATTGACCACCACAGCGGTCTGCGGCGAAGGCGCGATCTCGCGCGCGCGAAGGACCAGCTCCGCGCCGGGCACATTCGTGGCGGTCGGAATCGAGACGCGCGCATATTCGTCGAACGGTCGGCTGTCGAGCACGACCAGGTCGGCGCCGCCGTGCAGGAGCTTTTCGAGTTCGTCCGCCCCGATACTTGGCGTCTCCTTGGCGTGCTCGACATATTCGCCAAATGCCTTGCTTGGGACATTGACGCCTGAAAACAGCTCAAAACCTGCCGCCCCCCAAGCATCGACGCCGCCGGCGAGAATGCGCAAATCGGTGTAGCCGTTTCGCGCCAGGATGGCGGTCGCCCGCTCGGCGAGGCCGTCGCCATCGTCGCATAGCACGATGGGCGTCCCGCGGCGCGGCACCAATTGCGCGAACTTCAGCTCGAATCGGCTTAACGGCACCGAACGCGCCAGGAGCAGATGGCGTTGCGAAAAGATCAGTTCCTCGCGCACATCGACAAGCGCGAGCTCACCGCCGCCGCTGAGCATTCCCCGCAGGTCGGAAGGACTGACGAGCGCCGTCACGTCGCCTGCTGCGGCGTCATGCGCTTGACTTCGCCGGTCTTCAAATCGAAGCGCACGCGATTAATCTGATCGAGATTGGTTCCGGTCACGCGGATGAAGCGGGCATTATCGGGATAATCGATTGAATGGATTTTGCCGTCTTGATAGATGCCGGCGTCGCCGGGCGTCAGGCGGTACTTCTTCACCGGTTTGAGCTTAGCGCGTTCCGGATCGCTGCCGTCGTCTTCGCGCGCCCATTCGGTCATCTCGGTATAGTGCGTGGCCTGGCCGTAAATCGCCCACGACTCGCCATGATCGTGCGGCGGCGAAACGCGGGCTTTGTCGTTGATGTGAGCGAGGATTTGAAAGCCGAGCTCGGCATCCTCGTAAAGCAGGTGCAGTCCGCGCGGCGCCTCCTCGCAATGTTGGCGGACGAAGGCCGGATTGTGCAGCAGCAGCTCCAAATGCCGGCGCACCTCCTCGCGGCCTTTCGGCCCCGGGTCGCGCGACAGGATGGAACGACAATCCGAAATGAACTGATCGAGTTGATAGGCCATTGCTTTCTCCCACGGCGACGTCGGGGTTACCTATAATTTCGCTTATCTTTGCGGTTGGCGCTAGCGGCTTCTTGCCCGGTTTGGATATGCCTATCCCAGCCGCTACATTAGTCGCCATGCTTGGTCTGCCTCGGACTTACGACCGTCCGCGCAATGTACGGCTCGACACCCTGATCCGTCTGCGCTGGCTTGCCGTATTCGGCCAGCTCGCAGCGGTGCTGGTGGTGCATTTCGGTCTTGAATTCGAGGTTCCGATCTGGCCTTGCCTTGCGGTCATTGCACTCGCGGCCTTACTCAATGTGGCGCTGCGCGTGAGCTTTCATCAGACGCAATGGCTCGAGCCCGACCGGGCGGCGTGGCTCTTGGCCTTCGACATCGCCGAACTGGCGGCGTTGCTTTATCTCACCGGCGGCCTGGAAAATCCGTTCGCCTTCTTGCTGCTTGGCCCCGTGCTGATCTCGGCCACCGCGCTGCCGCCGCGAATGACGCTGCTCATCGGCACGTTCGCCATGTTCTGCGCCACCGTGCTGGTGTTCTTGCATTACGATTTGCCATGGGATGCCGAGAATCCGCTCGAACTGCCGGAAATCTATATGGTCGGCGTCTGGCTCTCGATCTTGCTCGCGATCGGCTATATCGGCGTTTATACATGGCAAGTCGCGGAAGAGGCGCGACAGCTCTCGGATGCACTGGCGGCAACCGAGCTCGTGCTGGCGCGCGAGCAACATCTGTCGCAGCTCGACGGCCTCGCGGCCGCCGCGGCGCACGAGCTTGGCACGCCGCTGTCCACAATCACGGTGGTCGTGCGCGAAATCGAGCGCGCGCTCGAAGCCAATTCTCCTCACGCCGATGACGTGAGGCTGTTGCGCGAGCAAGCGCAGCGCTGTCGCGAGATCCTGGCCAAGATCACCGAACTTCCCACCGGAGAGCCGTTCGACCGCACGTCGCTATCGGCTCTCATCGAGGAGGTGGTGGCGCCACACCGCAATTTCGGCGTCTCGATCGGCGTCACCTATCCTCCCAACCGCGCCACGGAGCCGATCGGCGCGCGTAATCCGGCGATCCGTTACGGTCTCGGCAATCTGATCGAGAATGCCGTCGATTTCGCCCACAGCCGCGTCGAAATCTCCGCGAAATGGACACCTGAAGAAACCAGCATCACGATCAGCGACGACGGACCCGGTTTTGCCCCTGAGGTCGTCGACCGCATCGGCGCGCCGTATGTGACCCATCGCAGGCCCGGTGGCCGTGGCCCGGAGGGCGAGGAAGACGCGGTGTTCGGGCTTGGTTTGGGCTTCTTCATCGCCAAGACGCTGCTGGAGCGCTCCGGCGCCAGGCTCGCACTCATTAACCAGGCCCCGCCGCTGCACGGCGCCACGGTGACGGTGACCTGGAGTCGGGCCGATTTTGAGCGGCCGATCGTGTCGGCTCCCCTTGAGCCCGCGACCCGGGCTTCTTAGTTTTTGAGGGCCGATCGGCCCAATTGACGCTGCTTGTTGATTCAGCGTGACTTGTGAGGCCGGGCCCTCCAGATTGCACGGGTCATCGGTTATAAGGATGCTGCGGAGGAGCGGGTTTGAGCGATCGTCATCAAGCGCCTCGCATTCGCTTTGACGGAGTAAAAGTGCCATGATTAACGCCGCAGCCGGCCCGCTTCCGACAGAGCGGACGCTTCTGATCGTCGAGGACGACAAATCCTTCCTGCAACGTCTTGCCCGCGCCATGGAAGGCCGCGGCTTTGCGGTGGCGACCGCCGAATCGGTCGCCGACGGCTTGTTGCAGGTCGAAAAAGCAGCCCCCGCCTTCGCCGTCGTCGATATGCGGCTCGGCGACGGCAACGGGCTCGACGTTATTTCGGCGATGAAGAAACGCCGTCCGGAAGCGCGCGCCATCATTCTGACCGGCTATGGCAACATCGCAACCGCGGTCAATGCGGTCAAACTCGGCGCCGTCGATTATCTTGCCAAGCCGGTCGATGCCGACGATGTGGCCGCGGCGCTGCTCGCGCTCGACAACAAGAAAATCGACCCGCCGGAAAATCCGATGTCGGCGGACCGGGTCCGCTGGGAGCACATCCAGCGCATATACGAATTGTGCGGTCGTAACGTTTCGGAAACGGCGCGCCGCCTCAATATGCATCGCCGCACCCTGCAGCGCATCCTTGCCAAGCGCGCGCCGAAATAAAAGGTTTGGCCGGAGTTTTCAAATCCGTTTACCCGAAAATAACCGCGACGCTCTTGCTTGCGCCATCGCAGCCGGATCATGCGCAATTTTACCCAATATATTAGCTCAAATTTCGCGTGCGCGGACTACCACTCGGAGCGATCAAAATCGGGACTGCGTGCGGGATTTGGATGCTCGAAGAGTCGAATCTGTCGGGTTTGGACCGTGAACGGTTGGTCGCTCCGGACGCTGTAGAAGCTGGGCTGCCGCGACTTCTCGTCATCGATGACGATAGTCTCCACCGCATGGTCATCTGCCGCGCGGCGGCCAAAGCAGGCTATCTGCCGGCCGGGGCGGGAACCTACGACGAAGCGGCAAAGCTGGCGCGGGAGATCGCATTTGACTGCATCACCCTCGATCTGTCGCTCGGCCAGCACGCCGGCAGCGAGATGTTGCATCATCTCTCAGCAATTGGCTGCACGGCGCCGATCGTCGTCGTCAGCGCTTGCGACGCCGCAACCTGCAAGGAGACCGTGAAAGTCGCCGGTATGCTCAACCTGGATGTCTGGGAATGCATCCCAAAACCCGTCGATCTGGCGATGCTGCGCAACTTTCTTGCGCGCCTCAAAGCCACGCGGCTCGCCGCCTAGCAATCGCGCTCAAACTTCCCGGGCAAAGGGCCCCTGCGGATCGGCCAGTGCCTGCAGGCGCAGTGCCGCGGCGTGGGCAAAGCGCAGCATCACCGCCTTGCGGGTCGCCGCGGACAGCCGGTGCTCGGGAGCTTCGCACACAATCGCCGCGCCAAAGGCATCCGCCACGATCAGGCCTGCATCCGGCGGAAAAATCTCGCATGGCACGTCCACGATAGTAGCGAAGAACAACCGGTCGCAATGCAGGCGGTACTCCATCCATTTCTGGTCGGCACGAAAATCGGCCACCGAGGATTTTATTTCGACGATGATGATTTCGCCGTCGCCGCCAAGTGCGACCAGATCGGCGCGTCGGCCTGACGGCAGCGGCAATTCGCTGACCACGCAATAGCCCAGCGCATGGAGATAACGCGCCGTCCCGCGGGCAATGGCCAACGCGGTCTGCGATTGCCGCCCATCGGCCGCCAACGAAGATGCGAGCGAGGTCAGGCTCATGGCCAGAATTCCAGGCAATGGCAGATTTGACAGCGGACGGCACGCAAGCTTACGCACGCCACATACTCCGACTGAGTAACCATCAGGCCGCTCATTGTGCCGCGCCGGCACGGTCCGGGAAAGCCCCCGCCAAGGCGGCGCGCGATGCCGCGATCACGCCCCGCTCGGTGATGAGGCCCGTCACCAATCGCGCGGGCGTCACGTCGAAGGCATAATTTGCCACCGGCGTGTGCTCGGGGACGACGCGCACGGTTTCGATGCGACCGTCGGCGGCGCGCCCGGTCATAGTTGCAACCTCGTCGGCCCCACGCTCCTCGATCGGGATTTCGGCGATGCCGTTGGCGACGGTAAAGTCGATCGTCGGGGAGGGCAGCGCGACATAGAACGGCAGCTTGTTGTCGCGCGCGGCCAGCGCCTTCAAATAGGTTCCGATCTTATTGCAGACGTCGCCATTGGCGGCGACGCGATCGGTGCCGACAATCACGATATCGACAAGTCCATGCTGCATGAGATGGCCACCGGTATTGTCGGCGATGACCGTGTGCGGCACGCCATGCTGGCCGAGCTCCCAGGCGGTCAGCGACGCACCCTGATTGCGCGGCCGCGTTTCGTCGGCGAAGACATGCACGGCGATACCGTTGTCGTGCGCCAAGTAGATGGGCGCCGTCGCAGTGCCGACATCGACCGCCGCAAGCCAACCTGCGTTGCAATGGGTCAGCACGTTCACCCGTTCGCCCGCTTTCTTGCGCCGCGCGATGGCCTCGATCAGCGGCAGCCCGCTGCGTCCGATCGCGGTATTGATGGCCACGTCCTGCTCGCAGATTTCGCCGGCGCGGCGATAGGCGGCGGCAATTCGCTCGGTACGCGGGCGATTGCGCACTGCTGCCGTCATTTCATCGAGCGCCCATCGCAGATTGATCGCGGTTGGGCGTGTGGCGATCAACGTTGCATAGGCGCGATCGAGCGCCGCGTCTGAAGCATCGGCGCGCAACGCCAGGCATATTCCATAGGCGGCGGTCGCGCCGATCAGCGGCGCGCCGCGGATCAGCATGGCGCGGATCGCGTGCGCCGCCTCGTCAAGCGTCGAAAGGCGCGCCGTAGCGAACCGATGCGGCAGCGCTGTCTGATCGATCACGCCGACCGACCAGCCGTCCGGCTCAAGCCAGATGCTCCGCGTTGGTTTGCCGTCGACATTCATAACGGTGACCTAGCAGATTCCGGCCGTCTGTCGATGCGCTAAATGCCGCCGCTTGCTCGCCGGACGGCCTTGTCGCAATCTCACTTCGAAATTCGCGGGAGGCGCCGATGGCCGATATCGACTTCGAAGCCGAATACAATAATCGCGCCCGGGTACCGGAACATCCGGAGATATTCGTCCGCTGGATACGCGATGCGGAGCTGTTTCGCGCCGAAGCGCTCAAGAGCGGTCGCGCCGAACTCGGCCTCTCCTATGGCGATACGCCGCGGCAATATTTCGACCTGTTTCTGCCGGAGGCAGGCTATTCCGCGCCGCTTGCGATGTTTATCCATGGCGGCTGGTGGCGCTCACTCGATCCCTCGATGTTCAGCCAAATGGCGCGCGGTCTGAATGCGCATGGCGTGGCTGTCGCGGTCGTGGGCTACGATCTTTGCCCGAATGTCAGCATCGCGGACATCATCGAGCAAATGCGTCGCGCCTGCGCATTTTTATGGCAGCGGTTGAGCCGGCCCATGTTGGTCTATGGACATTCGGCCGGCGGTCATCTTTCAGGTGCGATGGTCGCCACCGATTGGGCTTCGCTCTATCCCAAGGCGCCGGTCGATCTTGTTCCGGCCGGCTATTCGGTTTCCGGCGTGTTCGATCTCACGCCGCTCGTCGGTATCAGTGTGAACCAGGATTTGCGGCTCGATGCCGCCATGGTGCGCAACGTCTCGCCGCTGTTCTGGCCGGTTAAATCCGGCCGGGTCTTTGAGGCCGTTGTCGGCGCGCTCGAATCGAGCGAGTTTAAGCGCCAAAGCGGGATCATCGCTCAGGGCTGGCGGCAGAGCGGGGTACAGACCCGCTACGAGGAAATTGCCGGGGCCAACCATTTTACCGTAATTGACGCGCTAGCCGATCCGCAGAGCGCCATGACCGCGCGCGTCGCCGAATTGGCGCGGGCGATCAAGACGTAGCTGTCCCGGTCGTGTCTCAATTCACTCCGCCGCCGCCTTTTTGAGAATTTCGTCCGGCGTTGAGGACACGACCTCGACATATTTCGGAACGAAGTTGTGTCCTTCGATATATTTGATGAACTCCGGCTTGATCTCGTTGGCCAGAATTTTGCGAATGCGCGCGTGTTCTTCGATGTCGGACCATTCGGCGATCAGAAAGAAGCGCTGCGGATCCTCGGTGTCGCGGCACAATACGCCGTCCTTCACCTGGGCCGATGACTTATGCATCGGATTGCCGTCCGAGTAATCGAAGGCCTCGAACAGGCGGATGAATTCGGCCTCTTTGCCCTTCATCACGCGAAAATCGTAGATATGCAGATAATTGCCCCGGATCGCGAGCGGTTCCTGCGCCATGGCATTGCTCCTTGTCGGCAGCTGCGAGCGTACGCCGACAATTTCATCCGTAAATCGATTGCAACGTCAAGGCACTCGGCTATGCTAAAAGCGTTTTTCCTGCCGCCGGGCGAGGGCGCTGCGCATGACATCGCAAAACGCCGACTTCACGCGGCACTATGTGTGGCCGGATGACGATCTCTCGGTGATTCCCGACTGGGTCTATACCGATCAAGACATCTACGAGCGGGAGGTCGAGCGCATCTTCCACGGTCCGACCTGGAACTATGTGACGCTCGAAGCCGAGATCCCAAATGCCGGCGATTTCATCCGCTCCAATGTGGGGCCGACCCCGGTCGTAGTCGCGCGGGCCCAGGATGGGTCGATCAATGTTTTCGAGAACCGCTGCCGGCACCGCGCCGCGGAATTCTGCCGCGAGCTCAGCGGCAACTCCAAGGAGTTCATCTGCCCCTATCATCAATGGACCTACGATCTGAAAGGAAATCTCATCGGCGTTCCGTTCCGTCGCGGCATTGGCGGCAAAGGCGGCATGCCGGCCGATTTCAAACCGCAGGACCACGGCTTGCGCCGGCTCAACGTGACCGCGCACCGCGGCGTTGTCTTCGCTTCTTATTCGGACACGGTTGAATCGTTCGCCGACTATCTCGGCCCCGAAGTGTTGCGCGAATTCGAAGCGACATTCGACGGACGCAAGCTGAAGATGCTCGGTCACTATCGGCATTCGCTGCCGGGCAACTGGAAGCTTTACCACGAGAACCTCAAGGATCCGTATCACGCCACGCTGTTGCATACCTTCTTGGTGACTTTCGGCCTTTTGGTTGCGGGAAATCGCTCGCTCATGCTCACCGACCGCAGCGGGCGGCACGGCGTGATGGCGTCGGCGAAGTCGGACGTAAAAGCGATCTCCGGCGACGCCAAGAAGGAAATGCGCAATTTCAAGGAAGGGTTGACGCTGCGCGAGCCGCGTTTCATGGATTTCATTGAGGAATTCGACAGCCCGTGGTCGGTGACCATGGCGACGATCTGGCCCAACCTGATCGTGCAGCGGGAGATGAACACACTGGGCATTCGCCAGATCGTGCCCACCGGGCCGCACGAATTCATCATGAAGTGGACCATGTTCGGTTTCGAGGGCGATGACGAGGCAATGACCCGGCATCGCTTGCGCCAGGGCAATTTGATGGGGCCGGCGGGGTTCCTCGGCCTCGAAGACAACGAGGCGATCAAATTCGTGCAAGACGGCATGCAGCGCGTGCCGGACGGCAAACATCTGGTCAAGCTCGACCCGCAAACGCAAGCAGGCACCGCCGACACGTTGATTTCCGAAGCTGCCATTCGGGCGATGTACAGGTATTGGCGTCGGGAGATGGGCTTGTAGGAGCCTTCGCGATGTTCGATTCGTCCAAATCCATGGCTAACGATCGGCGCATCGAAGCGCTGCTGCTGCAGCGCGAGGTGGAAGAATTCAACAACGTTTACGCGGCTGCGCTCGACGAGCAGCGACTGACCGACTGGGCGGAGATGTTCACTGACGATGCGTTCTATGTCGTGATCTCGCGCGAGAACGCCGACCGCGGCCTGCCGGTCGGTCTGATCTATTGCGAGAACAAGGGCATGATTCTTGATCGCGCGTTCGCCATGAAAACCGAGATGTTCGCGCCACGCTATCTGCGGCACATCATCGGCAACTTGCAGGTGCTCGGTGAAGAGCCGAGCGGCGACATCAACGCCCGCGCCAACTATGTCGTCATCCAGGTGCTCTTCGACCGGCCGGAGGCGAAGCTGCACCAGGTCGGCGTTTATTACGACAAGTTCCGCCGCGTCGGCGACCGGCTCAAGCTCGCCGAGCGGCGCTGCGTCTACGACAACCTGCTCGTCGACAACGCGCTGTGCCTGCCGGTGTGATCGGCCGGCAGGATCGGCCACGCTGCCCTTTTGACCCGCACAATGCCTTCATGTGCCTTGCGACGCGGTCTCCGCGGGTGACGAGCGGCTCAACAGCACGCAGGCCGACGCGGCGAGGATCAAGGCGAAGCCGATGATGTCGGCGGCGCTTGGCCGCTCGCCAAGGATCAGCACCGAAGCGACGACGCCGATCACCGGACTGCCGAGCACGCCGAGCGAAGCCGTCGCGGCGGGCATGCGGCGGACGATCGCGAACCACAGACCATAGGCGGCGCCATTGGCCAATATTCCGGTGGAGGCGGTTGCAAGCAGCGCCTTGGCGTGCGCAGCGCCGAAATGCAGCTGGCCCTCGAATATCAGGAGGCACGCAAGCGTCGCGAAGAACGCGATGGTCACTTGCCAACTTGCGACCCCCATCGGATCGGCTTGGATGCGTGCCCATTTCAAATAGATCGTGCCGGCCGCCCAGCAAACACCGGTGAGGAGTGCCAACCAAATTCCCGGTGCGATTTTTGTCTCCGCCAGCGGGTAAATGAGGATGGCGAGCCCGGTCGCGCACAGGCCGAGCGCAACCGCCTGCATGCGGTTTGGACGCTCGCCGAGGAACAGCCATGCCAGCAAGACTGCCCAGATCGGCATGGTATAAGCAAGAATTGTCACGCGCGACGTTGCGGCGGTGAGCTGGGCGAAAGAGCCGAACACGGTAAAGGCGACGATATTGAGAAGCGAGGCGACAGTGATATGCAGCCAGGCCTTCGCGGTCGAGACGCGCAAGCTGCGGCCCTGAAAGCGGCACACCAGGTACAGCGTCAGCGCGCCAAGCGCCCCAGTCACCGTTCGCATGCTCAATGGTGGAATTTCGTAGAGCGCGATGCGCATAATCGGCCAGGTGATGCCCCAGATGAAGCATAAAATAATCAGCATCAGCCGCGCGCCGACGTCGGCGTGACCGTAAGCGTCATGCACGCGGTCGGAATTTCTCACCGATAATTCAGGGCGATCGTAGTCACTGCGCCTTCGGTCCGGCGCCGAGATACCAGTCGGCGATTTGCGCACCGGTCCAGAACAGCACGTCGGGCTTCTTGCGGATGACCTCGAACACGCGGCGCAGGTATTTCAAACGATGCGGCGCGCCCATGATGTAGGGGTGCATCGACAGCGCCATGATGCGGGCCGAGTCCGCTGAATCGGCGTAGATCTGCTCGAACTGATCGATCGCGCGGTCGTGATATTCCGAAGCCTTGTGATGCTGGATCAGCATCATGGCAACGTCGTTGCATTCCTGTGTGTAAGGCAGGTTGAGGATCGGCTTGCCGCGCGTTTTCAGCCACACCGGCTGATCGTCGAGCACCCAATCGGCGACGTAATCGTAGCCTTCCTCGACCAGCACGTCGGGGGTCTGCCAGGTTTCAGTGAGGCCGGGACCGAGCCAGCCGCGCGGCGGCTTGCCGGTCGCCTTTGAGATGACGTCGCGGACTTTGCGGATATCGGCGCGCTCGTTCGGGACCTTCTGTAAATTGCGCTGGGTAAAACCATGGCCGATGAACTCCCACTTGCGCTCAACGGCGGCCTGTACAATCGGCGGATAGGCGGCAAGCGCAGAGCCATTGATGGCGATCACACCCGGTATGGCGAATTCGTCGAACAGCTTGACAAACCGCCAAAAGCCGACCCGGTTGCCGTATTCGTGCCAAGCCCAGTTGGGCACGTCGGGCATCGGCGAACCACCGGCGGGCGGCGTCAATACCGTACGCGGCATCGGCTGAGTGGCGTCCCATTCCTCGACATTGACGATGACCCACACTGCCATGCGGGCGCCGCCCGGCAATTTGAGCGGCGCGCGCCCAGTGATCGGCGAATAGGCGATGCGATCGGTCGGCAGCATCGGCCGTTTCGCGGGTGTCCTTTGTCGCGTGGGATTTTTCGGTCGTGAGGTCATTGCGGAACTATCCCTTTCGATCGCACCGATACCATGGTCCGATCGTCGGTCCACTCAACTGTCGGTGGCAGCGGGATAGCGCGTTGCCGCCGTGCCAAGCACCGTGAGTGTCACGGCACAAAGGCACAAAGGCACGAATGCCATCCACGGTCTGCCTGTCGCGTCCCACAGCGCGCCACTGATGGTCGGGATGATTATTGCCGTTGTGTAGCTGATGGTAAACATGCCGGCGGACGTGCGCGCCAGGTCGGCGGGCGCACTCAAAAGCGGCGGCAGAGCGAGCGTTGCCGTCAGCGTAATTGCCGTGGTGAAGCCGACCAAGGCGGCGCAAACGAGAATCACCACAGTGGAATGCCCGAAGATCAGTCCGAGAAAAGCCGCCAATAAAACGGGACCGAACAGCAAGAAGGGCCAAGCGCGCCGCTGCAGGCGGTTAGCCAACAGAAGCAGGATGATGGGAGCAACAATCTGCGCGCCATTGAGCCATCCCAGAGCCGCGCCAAGAAGGCCGGCCTTGCCCTGGCTGGCGAGGTAATCGCCGAGAAATGCATTGGTGCCGAAGAACGGGCTGTTGTTGCTGCCGAAGGTAAGGCCGAGGAGCCAGACCAGCGGGTCCTTGAAATCCGGCCACCAAAGTGTGCCGATCTTTTTGCTGCTGTTGGACTGACCGTCACCTTTCGGGCTGAAGATGAAAAACACCGGCGCGATGAGGAGCGCGGGCACTGCCCACACGGCGAGATCGAGCCGCCAAGATCCGCCGACCAGCGGCAGCACGATGGGAATCGTCAGGCCCGTCGCAAAGAGCGTGCCCATCAGCATGCCGCTGGTGTAGGCGATGGTGCCGAGTGCGATGCGGCCGGGCAGCCATTCGCGGACCAGCGTCGGCATCCCGGGCTGCATGATGGCGACGCCGAAGCCGGTCGCAATGACGGCCGCGTCAAGCGTCCACACGTCGACGGCGGCGCCACGCGCGCCGCCGGCAAGTGCCGCGATGATCATGCCGAAGATGGCGGCGGCGCGCGTGCCGACCCGCGCGATGAGCAGCGATCCCGGCACGGCGGCAATGGCGAAAAGCGCGAGCGGCAGTCCGATCAAGAGCCCGACCTGCGTCTCCGATAGGTGCAATTCTTCGTGCACCAGCGGGATCACCGGCGGCATGGCGAGAATGGTCATGCGCATGGCCACTCCGGCGAGCCAAAGCAGCGACATGAGCTTGATCAGACGGCCGACGGAAAGGCCGTTGCGGCTTGCGGCGGAGGTCATGGGAGGGAAATCCGGCTTGCGTCGGCAACGTGCATGACCGGCTGCCACCGCGCAAGAAAGGCCGTTACCAGTAATCTCCCCGGGCGAACCAGTGCTTGCCGCCGCTCGGGAACAAATATAGAACACGTCCCAGAGATTGGATATGTCGGATTTAGCGGCAGCGCAGCGCACACTCCGCGCGACCTTCGGCTTCGAGGCGTTTCGTCCGGGCCAAGCAGAGATCCTTGCTGCCGTTCTTGAGGGCCGCGATGTGCTGGCGGTGATGCCGACCGGGAGCGGCAAGTCGCTGTGCTACCAGCTTCCGGCGCTCTTTCGCGATGGCCTTACGATCGTGGTGTCGCCGCTGATCGCGCTGATGCGTAACCAGGTTGCGCAACTGCGCGGCAACGGGGTGTCCGCTGCGGCGCTGAACTCCGCCAACGATCCGGCCGAAAACCGGGCGGTGCGGGATTCAATCCAGCGCGGCGACCTGAAAATCCTCTATGTCGCGCCGGAACGGTTGGTCCGATCGGACACGCTCGATCTGCTCAAGTGCGCCAAGGTCACGCTGCTCGCGGTCGACGAGGCGCATTGCATCTCGCAATGGGGCCACGACTTTCGGCCGGAATATGCGGCTCTCGGTAAAGTGCAGGCCGAACTCGGCGGCGTGCAGACGGTGGCGTTCACGGCCACGGCCGACGCCGCTACGCGCAGCGATATTCTTGAAAAACTTTTCAGCCGCCCGCCGGCCGTGTTCGTGCACGGGTTCGATCGGCCCAATCTGCGGCTCGCGATGCGGGCCAAGACCGGCGGCCGCAAGCAGGTTACGGATTTTGTCAAGAATCATCCGGGCCAAAGCGGCATTGTCTATTGCGCATCGCGGCGCAAGACCGAAGAATTGGCCGAATTTTTGCGTCAGTCCGGCGTGAGCGCGCTGCCCTATCATGCCGGCATGGAGCAAGCGGCGCGCTCGCGTAATCAGGATGCTTTCTTGCAGGACGACGGTGTCGTGGTGGTCGCGACGGTCGCTTTCGGGATGGGCATCGACAAGCCGGATGTGCGTTTCGTGCTGCACGCCGATATGCCGGCGAATATCGAAAGCTATTACCAGGAAATCGGCCGTGCTGGCCGCGATGGCTTGCCCGCCGACACGCTTACGCTTTACGGCATGGGCGACATCCGCCTGCGCCGCATGCAGATTGACGACAGCGATGCCATCGACGAACAAAAACGGGTCGACCGGCAAAGGCTTAGCGCGCTGGTCTCGCTCTGCGAGTCGCCACGCTGCCGGCGGCAGACGCTGCTCGCCTATTTTGGCGAGACCACGCAGCCTTGCGGCAATTGCGATTTCTGCTGCGACGGCGCCGAAGTGATCGACGGTACGATCGCGGCGCAGAAGGCGCTGTCCGCCATCCTGCGCACCGGCGAGCGGTTCGGTACCGAGCACCTGACCCAGGTGCTGATTGGCGATGAGACCGACGCGATAATGAAATTCGGCCATAATCGCCTGCCGACCTTCGGCGTTGGCAAGGAATTCGGCAGGCAGGAATGGCGCGCGATCTTCCGCCAGCTCCATGGCGCCGGCATCGTGGCGCTCGACATCACCGGCTACGGTACTTGGTCGGTCACGGCCGCCGGCCGGCGCGTGCTCAAAGGCGCCGACACGGTCGCGCTGCGAAAGGACACGCTCAAGCCCGCGACCCGCAAAGCGGCCCGTGCGTCTGCCAATGCTGCCGCCTTGGCCGAAGGCGGGGCAGGCGACACGGCGCTATTCGAGGCGCTGCGAAAATGCCGCTCCGAGCTTGCCAAAAAGCAGGGGGTCGCGGCCTATGTGGTTTTTGCCGACAAGACCCTGATCGATATGGCCCGGCGCAAGCCGGCGACAACAGCCGAAATGAGTGCAGTGCACGGTGTCGGCGAGAGTAAACTCAGGCAGTACGGCGCCATATTCCTCGAAGTGGTTCGCGATCACGCCGCGCGACTGGCCTAGGGCGGAACGGCTGGGAGACCCTTTTCGAACGGCCGCATTCGGGGCAGTTCCCCGTTGTTGCACCGCCACCCGCTCTATGTTAGCAAACCCGCGATTTGCGCGGGTTCGCGGGCTTTTTCCGCTGTGCCCACGATATCCAAGTCCCGCTTGAATCCGAAGGACTTGCACCGACCGTTCGCGCCGGGTGTGAGTCTTGCGGAAAAAGCTCCAAAGAATGCGAACGAGCACGCGACGTGGCAGGCGAAGAACCCATCGTATCCGGCATGGCCGGTCGCTATGCGACCGCCTTGTTTGAACTCGCCCGCGAGACGAACGCGATCGACGCAGTGAGGGCGGACCTCGACCGCTTCGGCGCGCTCATGGCCGAAAGTCCCGATCTCATGCGGCTGGTTCGCAGTCCGGTGTTTCCCGCCAACGCGCAATTGCAGGCGTTGACGGCAGTGCTCGACCGTGCCGGGATCGGCGATCTGGCGGCAAAATTTCTCATGTTGGTGACCTCGAACCGCCGCCTGTTCGCGGTGCGCGACATGATTAGGGGCTATCGCGAACTCGTCGCGATCCATAAAAGCGAGGCGACCGCCAATGTCACCGTCGCCGAGAGGCTCAAGGACGAACACATCGAGGCGCTGCGCGCCGCACTCAAATCGGTCAGCGGCAAGGACGTCGACCTCGAGATCAAGATCGATCCCGCCATTATCGGCGGGCTCGTCGTCAAGCTCGGTAGCCGCATGGTCGATACCTCGCTGCGCACCAAGCTCAATGCGATCGAGCATGCCATGAAAGAGGCTCGCTAATGGACATTCGCGCTGCGGAAATTTCCGCAATCCTCAAAGAGCAGATCAAGAATTTCGGCCAGGAAGCCGAGGTTTCGGAAGTCGGCCAGGTGCTATCGGTCGGCGACGGCATCGCTCGCGTCTACGGCCTCGACAACGTCCAAGCCGGCGAGATGGTCGAATTCGAAAGTGGCGTCAAAGGCATGGCGCTCAACCTCGAAACCGACAATGTCGGCATCGTGATCTTTGGCACCGACCGCGAGATCGCGGAAGGCCAGACCGTCAAGCGCACGCGCGCGATCGTCGAGGTGCCGGTCGGCAAGGGATTGCTTGGCCGCGTCGTCGACGCGCTCGGCGAACCAATCGACGGCAAGGGACCGATCCAGGCCGAGCGTAAAGCACGGGTCGACGTCAAAGCGCCGGGCATCATCCCGCGCAAATCGGTGCACGAGCCGATGGCGACGGGGCTAAAGGCGATCGATGCATTGATTCCGATCGGCCGCGGTCAGCGCGAATTGATCATCGGCGACCGCCAGACCGGCAAAACCGCGATCGCGCTCGATACGATCCTGAACCAGAAATCGCTCAATCAATCCGGTGACGAGAAGATCAAGCTCTATTGCGTCTATGTCGCCATCGGCCAAAAGCGCTCGACTGTCGCGCAATTCGTCAAGGTGCTGGAGGAAAATGGCGCGCTCGATTACTCGATCGTCATCGCGGCAACGGCCTCCGATCCGGCGCCGATGCAATTTCTGGCGCCGTTTTCCGGTTGCGCCATGGGCGAATATTTCCGCGACAACGGCATGCACGCCGTGATCATTTACGACGATCTTTCCAAGCAGGCCGTCGCATATCGGCAGATGTCGTTGTTGTTGCGGCGTCCTCCTGGGCGCGAGGCGTACCCCGGAGACGTGTTCTATCTGCATTCGCGGCTGCTCGAACGCGCGGCGAAGATGAACGACGATTACAAAGCGGGCTCACTCACCGCGCTGCCGGTGATCGAGACGCAGGCCAACGACGTGTCGGCCTATATCCCCACCAACGTTATCTCCATCACCGACGGGCAGATCTTTCTCGAGACCGATCTGTTCTATCAGGGCATCCGGCCGGCGGTGAATGTCGGCTTATCGGTGTCACGCGTCGGTTCCGCGGCGCAGACCAAGGCCATGAAAAAAGTTGCCGGCCGCATCAAGGGCGAGCTGGCGCAATACCGCGAAATGGCGGCCTTCGCGCAGTTTGGCTCCGACCTCGACGCCACCACGCAGCGGCTGCTCAATCGCGGCTCGCGGCTTACCGAGCTTCTCAAGCAGCCGCAATTCTCGCCGCTGCTCATGGAGGAGCAGGTCTGCGTCATCTATGCGGGCGTCAACGGCTATCTCGACCCGCTGCCGGTCGATCGCGTCCGCGCCTTCGAGGAAGGCTTGCTTGGCATACTGCATAATCAGCATGCCGACATCCTCAAGACCATCCGTGAGTCGCGCGATCTCGACGACGCGGCCACTGCCAAGCTCAAAGGCGTGGTCGACAACTTCGCCAAGACATTCGCGTAACGGAAACGATAGCCACTCGTTTGTAAGCCATGCCCTCGCTCAAAGACCTGCGCAACCGCATCGCCGCGACCAAGGCGACGCAGAAAATCACCAAGGCCATGCAAATGGTCGCGGCATCGAAATTGCGTCGCGCTCAGGCTGTGGCCGAAGCGGCGCGGCCCTATGCGACTCACATGGGTACGGTGCTCGGCAATATCGCGGCATCGGTCTCGGGCATCGACACTGCGCCGCGGCTTCTGCGCGGCACCGGCAGCGATCAGAGGCATCTCCTCCTTGTCTGCACCGCGGAGCGCGGGTTGTGCGGCCCGTTCAACACCGCCATCGTGCGGCTTGCCCGGGAGCGCGCCACCGCGCTGATGGCCGAGGGCAAAGAGGTCAAGTTCTTCTGCGTCGGCCGCAAAGGCTACGATCAATTGCGCCGGCTCTATGCCCAGCAGATCGTCGAGTTGGTCGACCTGCGTTCGGTACGCGCCCTGCGTTTCGAGAACGCGAAGATGATCGCGGAAAAGATCATTGCGCTGTTCGACGCGTTCGAATTCGACGTCTGCACGTTGTTTTATTCGCGGTTCCGTTCGGTGATCGCCCAGATTCCGACTGCGCAGCAGATCATCCCTCCGGTGTTCGATAAAAAGGCGGCCGACGCATTGGGCGGCGCGGCCTACGAGTTTGAGCCGGATGCGGAAGATATCCTGCACGAACTGTTGCCGCGTAACGTCGCGGTGCAGATCTTTCGGGCGCTTCTTGAGAATGCCGCGTCGTTCTACGGCGCGCAGATGTCGGCGATGGACAATGCGACGCGCAACGCCGGCGATATGATTCGGCGGCAGACGCTCAGATACAATCGCACGCGCCAAGCGATGATCACCAAGGAGCTGATCGAGATTATCTCCGGAGCCGAGGCGCTGTGACGAATAGCGCGCGGCAACATAAGTAAGGACGACCTAATGGTTCAATCCGTCGGACGTATCACTCAAGTCATCGGCGCCGTGGTCGACGTGCATTTCGACGACCAGTTGCCGCCGATTCTCAATGCTCTGGAAACCATCAACCAGGGCCACCGGCTTGTCCTCGAAGTCGCGCAGCAGCTTGGCGAAAATACGGTGCGCACTGTCGCCATGGATACGAGCGAGGGACTGGTGCGCGGACAGGAGGTTACCGACACCGGAGGGCCGATTTCAGTTCCGGTCGGGGCGGGGCTTCTTGGGCGCATCATCAACGTGATCGGCGACCCGGTCGACGAAGCCGGTCCGGTCAAGGCGGAGGCCAAGCGGGCGATTCACCAGGATGCGCCGCCCTATACCGATCAATCGACCGAAGCCGCAATTCTGGTCACTGGCATCAAGGTCGTCGATCTGCTGGCGCCTTACGCCAAGGGGGGCAAAATCGGGCTGTTCGGCGGCGCAGGCGTCGGCAAGACCGTTTTGATCATGGAATTGATCAACAACGTCGCCAAGGCGCATGGCGGCTTTTCGGTGTTTGCCGGCGTCGGCGAACGCACCCGCGAAGGCAATGACCTCTATCACGAGATGATCGAGTCCGGGGTCAACAAGGACCCGCACAAGGGTTCGGTCGAGGGCTCTAAATGCGCGCTGGTCTACGGCCAAATGAATGAGCCGCCCGGCGCCCGCGCCCGCGTCGGTCTCACCGGCCTGACCGTCGCCGAGCATTTCCGCGACCAGGGCCAGGACGTGCTGTTCTTCGTCGACAACATTTTCCGCTTCACCCAAGCCGGTTCCGAAGTCTCGGCGCTGCTCGGCCGTATTCCGTCAGCGGTCGGATATCAGCCGACGCTTGCAACCGACATGGGCGCGCTGCAGGAGCGCATCACGACGACGACCAAGGGATCGGTCACCTCGGTGCAGGCGATCTACGTGCCGGCCGACGATCTCACCGACCCGGCGCCGGCGACGTCCTTCGCGCATCTTGACGCGACTACGGTGCTGTCACGCGACATCGCCGCCAAGGGCATTTATCCCGCGGTCGATCCGCTCGATTCAACCTCCCGCATGCTATCTCCGTTGATCGTCGGGGAAGAGCATTACACCGTGGCGCGGCGGGTGCAGCAAATCCTGCAGCGCTATAAGGCGCTGCAAGACATTATCGCTATTTTGGGTATGGACGAGCTTTCGGAAGAGGACAAGCTGACGGTGGCCCGTGCGCGCAAGATCGAGCGCTTCCTATCGCAGCCGTTCTTCGTCGCCGAAGTGTTCACCGGCTCGCCTGGCAAGCTCGTCGATCTTCAGGACACGATCACCGGCTTCAGGGACCTTGTCGACGGAAAATACGATCACCTCCCGGAAGCAGCCTTTTACATGGTGGGCACGATCGAGGAGGCCGTCGAGAAGGGTAAGAAGCTCGCTGCCGAGGCGTAATCGATGGCCGCACTCCACTTCGAGTTTGTGTCTCCCGAAAGCGTGCTGTTCTCCGGCGACGTCGATCAGGTCGACTTGCCCGGCAGCGAAGGCGACATGGGTATTCTCCCAGGTCATGCGCCGCTGGTGACGACGCTGCGGCCGGGCATCGTGACCATCTTCCGCGGCGGCCAACGCGAGCCGGTCGTGGTCATTGGCGGGTTTGCCGAAGTGAGTCCGGCGGGGCTGACCGTGCTTGCCGACAAAGCTGTGGCCCGGGCCGATTTCGACATCGCGCTTCTCGCCGACGAGATCAAAGATGCCGAGGAAGACCTCGCCGACAGCAAGGACGACGCCTTGCGCGACAAGGTCGGGCACCATCTCGACCAGTTGAAAGCGTTGCAGACGGTATTGTCAGCGTAACAGGGCCGATATCCCGCCACAGGCCGGGGCGCACTGCGAGTACTGAGCGGTCGGAAATGCCGGCCGCTTGCCGTAGAACCAAAATAACGATCGACTATTTTGCGAATTGCCGAAATTCGCGGGCGACGCGCTCATAGACCGCGCGCTTGAATGGCACGACGAGGTCAGGCACGGTTTGCAATGCCTCCCAGCGCCAGGCGCTGAATTCCGGTTCATGCCCATCGGGGCGTTCCACGTTGATCTCATCGTCATTGCCGGTAAAGCGCATGGCGAACCACTTTTGCGTCTGACCGCGGTATTTGCCTTTCCAGGCAAGGCCTACGATTTCACGCGGAATGTCGTATCTGAGCCATTCCGTGATTTCGCCGAGGCGTTCCACCGAGCGGATATTGGTCTCTTCGCGCAGCTCCCGCAGCGCCGCCGGCCACGGCTCCTCGCCTTGATCGATGCCGCCCTGCGGCATCTGCCAGGAATGCGTGAGGTCGATGTGTTCGGGCCCGTCGATGCGCCGGCCGATCAAGACCAAGCCTTCGCGATTAAACAGCACGACGCCGACGCAGGGGCGATAAGGGAGCTCTTCGAAGCGCATTTTCAGAGTTAATTCGGGAAATGGCGAATAACGAGCGGAGAGTGGCGAATGGCGAGTTTCAATCTATTCGCTATTTCGCTCCTTCGCTATTCGCTCGCGGTGGTCTGCTTTCCCTTTACCGCCACTGCGGTGATTGGCACCAGGAGCAAGCCGCGGCTTGCCGCCGCTTTCGCCCATTTGGCGATTTGCTCGATCGATACCGGTAGCGCGGACGCGATTCCGACCGCGACGTTGCGTTCGCGCGCCGCCATTTCCAGGCGGCCCAGCGCGCGGTCTATCTCGGTCGGCGTCGGCACCGCATCGATGATCACGTCGACCCGCGCGAATGGCAGATTATTGGCGCCGGCGATCTGGCCGGCCACACTTCTCGGATTCGATCCGTCGTCGACAAAGATCAGTCCACGTTTTGCTGTTTCATGCAGGATCGGGGCGAAGGATGTCTCGGAGGCAGTGAAGCGCGCGCCCATTGAGTTGGCAAGACCGACATAACCTTGGAACTGGCTCATCACCCAGTGCAGACGGTCGATATTCTGCTCCGGCGTGAGCGAGGTGAGCAGGGTCTGCGGACCGGGATCGTTGTTCGGATATTCGAACGGTTCCATCGGCACTTGCAGCAAGATCTCGTGGCCGGCAGTGCGCGCCCGGGCGGCCAGCAAAGCGACCTCGGCGCCGTAGGGCACAAAGCCGAGTGTTACCTGAGCCGGCAATTTGGCGATCGCGTCGGACGTCGCCTTTGTGCTTACGCCAAGGCCGTCAACGATCAGGGCGATACGCGGGGCGTTGGGTTTCCCGGGCAAGGGCTGTACCGGCCGCGCAAACGCGTCCGCCGGCCGCGTTCCGTCCGCGGCGATTTTCGGAATTGCGCCATGCGGAGTCATTTCGACGAATTTCTGGTCGATTGGGGCCGCCGCGGCCGGTAGCGCTCCCCCTGCCGGCGCCGGGACCACGACTTCCTGCTTCGCGCCGGTCTTGCCGTCGATGATCGTGACCGTCGTGGTATTGGGCGGCGCTCCGGCTGCGGACGACGCTGCCGGCGGGGTCGCCAGTCCACTATCACGCTGCTGGACGACTCCGGGCGACGGCATGCCCGGCTGCGGCGGTGCCGGAATGTCCGTTGTTTTTGCCGCAATCCGTAGATTTGCCGGCACGACGGCCATCGGTTGGCCGCCATAGGGATCGTCCGCCACGACTGCCCAGAGTACGAACAGGCCGAGAAATGCGGCGAGCGTGCCGGCGAGAATTTGCGGCACAGGAATCTTGATCGCGCGCCGGCGCTTCTTCGGCTCGCGGCCGAGCGGCGTGGTCAAATCATCGACGCTCATCGATGAATCCTTTGGACCTCCGTACGCGAATCACGCCCTCACGAATCATGGCCGGCAGTCTATCACGGCCGGTAAACGCCCCCCGATCGGGCGTCCGGGGCCGCGGCGGCGCCCAGTGCCCCCAGGCACAAAAAATCGGGGCGGCTTGAGGCCGCCCCGACCTTAAATCAGGCGTAAGTGCTTCCCCTTAGTTGGGAACAGAAGCCTTCGGATTCGGCGGGAAGGCGACGTTACTTGCCGTTCCGCGCAACAGATCGAGCGCCATGTGGAGGGCCTTGTCGTCCTTTTCATCCGGAGGCACGTAGGACTGCGAGCCCGACTTCTCGGCGCCCGTTGCCGCAAGGTGGCCGCGCAACGACGCTTCGCCCTCGGTGTCGGTCTCGCCCTTCAACTTATCAGGCACGTCCTGCATCACCTCGATATCGGGCTTGATGCCTTGCGCCTGGATCGAGCGGCCCGACGGCGTGTAGTAGCGCGCCGTGGTCAGCCGCAGCGCACCATTGCCGGCGCCGAGCGGGATGATGGTCTGCACCGATCCCTTGCCGAATGAGCGCGTGCCAATGAGTGTCGCGCGCTTGTGGTCCTGCAGCGCGCCGGCGACGATCTCCGACGCCGAGGCCGAACCGCCGTTGATCAGCACGATGACCGGCTTGCCGTGGGTCATGTCGCCGGGCCGCGCATTGAAGCGCTGCGTCTCCTCGGGATTGCGGCCCCTAGTCGATACGATCTCGCCCTTGTCGAGGAAGGTATCGGAGACCGAAATCGCCTGATCGAGGAGGCCGCCCGGGTTGTTGCGCAGGTCGACGATATAGCCCTTGACCTTGTCGGCGCCGAGCTGGCTGTTGAGATCGTTGATCGCCTGCTTCAGGCCGTCGGTTGTCTGCTCGTTGAACTGCGTGATGCGGATATAGCCGACGTCATCGCCTTCGGCGTGCGATCGCACCGATTTCACGCGGATGATGTCGCGCACGATCGACAATTCGATCGGCTTGTCGGCGCCCTTGCGCACGATGGTGAGCTTGATCTTGGAGTTCACCGGACCGCGCATCTTGTCGACGGCCTGATTGAGGGTGAGACCCTGCACCGCCTCATCATCGAGCTTGGTGATGATGTCGTTGGCCATGACGCCGGCCTTGGCCGCTGGCGTATCGTCGATCGGTGCCACCACTTTCACCAGGCCGTCCTCCATGGTGACTTCGATGCCGAGGCCGCCGAACTCGCCGCGGGTCTGCACCTGCATGTCGCGGAAGCTCTTCGGGTCCATATAGCTCGAATGCGGGTCGAGCCCGGACAGCATGCCGTTGATGGCCGATTCGACGAGCTTCTTGTCGTCGGGCTTCTCGACGTAGTCGGCGCGTACGCGCTCGAACACATCGCCGAACAAGTTGAGTTGCTGGTAGGTGTCTGAGGCGGCCGCCCTTGCGGCGGAGCCGAGCAACATTGCGTGTGGCTGAGTGACCAGCAGCGCTACCGCGGCGCCGGCCACTGCACCGAGGAAAACCAGATAAGTTTTGCGCATCATCCGCGAACCTTTTCGCCTTCGTTTGTCGCCCACCAAGGGCTGGGGTCAATGGGAGTGCCGTCCTTGCGGAACTCCACATAGAGTACGGGCTGCTTAGGCCCGGTCGTGACGGCTGCCGCTGCTTGCGATGCGTCGCCCATCATCGCTACCGGCTCGCCGGTTAGCACGAACTGTCCGGGATCGACGGAAATCCGATCCATCCCCGCTAAGAGAACATGATACCCGCCGCCGGCATTCAGGATCAAGAGTTGCCCATAGCTGCGAAACGGCCCGGCGTAAACAACCCAACCGTCGCATGGGGCGGTGATCTCGGCTCCGGGCCGGGCGGCGATGGAAAGTCCCTTTTGGGTGCCGCCGACGCCGTCGGAACCGCCAAACATGCGGATTGGCATGCCATTGACCGGCAAATGCAGGTGCCCGCGCATATCGGCGAAGGCAACCGCCGGGGCCAAGCGGCCGGGGTCGCTTAGTGCTGCGAGTTCCGGCTGTGTCGCATCATTGGCGATGGCGCGGGCGGCATCACGCGCCGCGCGGGTGGCGGGATCGAGGCCGGCGTCGAGCTTGGCGATCAATTCCTTGATGGAATCGACCTGGCGGGCTAGAGCTGCGGCGCGCTGCCGCTCGGCATTGAGCGCCTGTTCGGCGACGGTCTCGTTCTTCTGCCGTTCGTCGATGAGAAGCGTCAGGCGAAGCTGCTCGCGTCCGAGTAGATCGAGGTCGCCGGTAAGCCGGTCGCTTTCATCAACGATTTGTTTGCGCACACGGACCAGGTCGGACAGATCGCCGGCCAGCGCATCGGCTTGCGCGCGCATTTCCGGGAGCACAGCGCCGAGCGTAATGGCCGTGCGCACCGCTTGGAGCGCATCCTCCGGCCGCACCATGAGCGCAGGCGGCGGTTGCCGCCCGATACGCTGCAAAGCCGCGAGAATCTCGACAACCGCGCCGCGGCGTTCATTAAGCGATTTACGGAGCAGCTTTTCCTGCTGGTCGAGCGGCGCAAGGCGCGCTCGCGTGGCGTCAATGTTGGCTTCGACGTCGCGGACCCGCGCGGCGGTACCGATGAGATCTTGATTAAACTTACGCCGATCCTGGCCCAGCGCCTCGATCTCGATCCGCAGTTTGGCCTGACTCTCCACCGAATCGCGCTGGCGCGCGAGCGCGGCGTCGAGTTCTTTGTCGTGTTGCTTGAGCGCATCCATCTTGTTCGCCGGGGATGCGGCGTTCTCGGGCGCCGCCGCTGATGGAGCAGGCGAACTTTGCACGGCGGCCGCCCCCGCGGGAGCGAGTTTCGCCGGGGTCTGGGCCAATGCGGCGAAATTTGCGCCGAGGTCTGCGCCAAGAGGCAGTACGAAGACCAAAGCCGAGCCGAGCACAAAGCGCGGATCGGTGCGGCTCGACCGTCGGAGAATCATCGGGTTCAAGGGTAGGCGCGGACCTCGGAAAGGCAAGAGAAACCGCACAAAACAGGCCGGCGTGAGACCGGAATAAGACATCGGCAGGCTTGGGCCGTCACAATTCAGTGAGGCGACGCCACGGAGCGCTTCGGTAGCGGCTTATGCCGGGCATTGGCGGTCTTGTTCAGGCGCGGTGATAAGGGTGTCCGGCGAGAATCGTGCCGGCGCGGTAGAGCTGCTCAAGCAGCATGATGCGCACAAGTTGATGCGGCCAGGTCGCGGTGCCGAATGCGAGCAGGAATTTGGCGCGGTCCCGCAGGCTTTGCGAAAGCCCATCGGCGCCGCCGATGACGAAGCAGACGGCTGAACGGTCTTCCTCGCGCCACTTGCGCAACGTTGCCGCCAGCGCCGCGCTGTCGAGGCTTTGGCCGCGCTCGTCGAGGATGACGACGATGGCCTGTTCGGGAATGACATTGGCGATCGCTATCGATTCCTCGACGCGCCGGCGTTCGGCATCGTGCGCGCGGCTCTCGCGAATTTCTACGATTTCGATTTCACGAAGGCCGAAAGCGCGGCCGATCGCTTCCGCACGCTTGCGATACGCTGCGGCGAGGTCTCGCTCCGAGCCTTGCTTCAGTCGGCCGATTGCGGCGATGAGGATACGCATGGGCCTGCAAACATTTTTAATGACGGCGAAACTATCAGCGCGCTGCCTCCATTGTCAGCGGCATGTCGACGTAGATCCTGTACGTTTGCGATTTCGGCTTGGTCTTGTCCGCCTCATTGAGATATTCGATCGAGCTCTTTCCCAAATAGGCGCGCGGCAGAATCATGACGCGAATGAACCGCGTCGGGCGGTCCGCGGCCTGCGCGAAAACTCCGTCCGGGCCGGTCTCGTACCATGCGCCGCCCGGACCGTATGACGTCGAGCGGCCGTGGGTGTCGATACGGATGCCGCCTTCGATGAGGCAGCGGATGCCCGGTCCCTGGTGCCGGTGCAGATAGGCGCAGCCACCCGGCGGAAATGCAACGCTGTCGCCGCGCAGAAGAAGCGCGCCTTTGGGCGCCGTTTCGAGACGCGCCGCAAGCTTTTCCCGGGAGAGGACGCCGTGTCCCGCATTGCCGTCGCCGGTAGCGGCATCCCGCACCACCTCCCAGCGCCATAGCGTCGCGCCACCGCTTTCTGCCTTGAGTGCGACGGCGCTTTCGCCGCTGAACGTTTCCTCGTCGCGCAGCGTGCGATCCGAGATGGTGACCGCGCCATGGACGACGAAAATCATGCGCGGCAGGGCCGGCCAAAATGTCTCGGCATCGTCCGCCAGCACGTCTTCGTAGAGCCGCAGCGTGGGGTGCATTTTTCATCTCCTAAGGCCGTCATGCGCGGGGCGAGTGTCGGTGCTGATCGGCGCGCGCGCAATGGCATTTACACTGGCGCGAGGGCATTGCTAAATCGGTTCCGGCTTGGTCCAACTTGGACCAAAGTGGGCTTTGCCCACTATTTTGATGTTGGGAGGCGTCCATAGCTCCGATCAATACGGCTAAGATCGATACCGAGCGCTTTCGGCTGCGTAATTTTGTCGAAAAACTCATCGATCTCGGCGAGTGCGAGGTGCACAACGCGCCGATCGACCTTGTCGATGTCGGTGCCGTCCTCGACGGCAATCCTCGGGCGGTGCATTTTAAAACCGCGGGACCGGAAAAGGCAGAACTCGTCGGCAATGTGATGGGTTCGCGGCGGCGGCTCGCGGGCGCGCTCGATACCGACGAGCGCGGGCTGTCAGGTGCGCTTACCGCGCGTCTTAGTCGCCTCCATCCGCCCGTCGAAGTTACTTCCCAGCAAGCGCCGGTGCAGCAGGTGGTGCTTAAGGGCGACGACGCCGATTTGTGTGCGCTGCCGGTGCATTTGCAGCACGGCGCCGACGGTGCGCCGTACATTTCCGCCGGCATCGACTACGCCTTGTTTCCGGGCACCGGATTCACCAATGTGGGTTGCCGCCGCATCATGCTGCGCGGGCCGCGGCAAGCCGGTGTCGACCTGATCGCGCCGAGCGACATGCGCGCCATTTACCTCGATGCCGCGGCGCGCCAAGAGCCGGTGCCGGTGGCCTACGCGGTCGGCTCGCACCCGGCGGACTACTTGGCGGCGATGGTGTCGCTGCCGTCGGTGAACGAGCTCGACATTGTCGGCGCTGTGCGCGGCCAACCGGTGCCGGTGGTGAAGTGCGTGACGAGCGATATCCGCGTGCCGGCTGATGCCGAATATGTCATCGAGGGCGTGCTCGATCCGGCCGGGCACGTCGAGCCTGAAGGCCCGTTCGGCGAATATGTCGGCTATTACGGCGTAGTGAAGCGCAATCCGGTCCTTCACGTCACGGCGATTACGCATCGCGAGGATGCGTTGTTCCAGACGGTGACCATCGGCGGACGGTACCTGGCGCGCACCGACACCGCCCAACTCACCACGATGAAGACCGAGTCGGCGGCTTGGGCCGCGCTGATGGCGGCGGTGCGCGAACCGCTCGCGGTGTTCGCGACCCCGTCAAGCGGCGGCATGTACAATGTGCGCGTTTCCTTGCGGCAACGCGTGCCGGGCGACGCCCGTAACGCCATTGCCGCCGTCTTCGGTTCGCATGCCGAAGCCAAGCACGTCTTCGCCTTCGATCCCGACATTGACGTGTTCTCCGACGAGGAGTGCGATTGGGCGCTGGCGACGCGTTTCCAGGCCGACCGCGATCTCATCGTCGGCTCGGGCTTTCGCGTGGTGCCGCTCGATCCGTCGCTCGGCGGCGCGCGCACCGGGGCCAAGCTCGGCTTCGACTGCACGATCCCCTTCGGCAAGGCGGACGCGTTCGAGTTCTCGGTGCCGATGCCGCCCGTGGCCAAGCCGGCCGCGCCGCAGCCATCGGCCGCGGCCGCGCTCGCCGCCGGTCCGGCGAGTTTTTTGGAATTGATGGCCGCGCTCGGCAGCAAGGATGGCCGCGAAATTTTGCGCGAGCTTGACGCGCTCTACAAGGCGCGGCGGCTCGGTCGGCTCGACGACGGCCGCTACGTGCTTAAGGGGAACGGAAAATAGCGCGTATTTCGCGCGCCATTCGCCGGGCTTAACGAATAAAATTTCGGGAGGAATCAATGCAACGAGCCGCGCCGCCATTTCGCGCCGACCATGTCGGCAGCTTGTTGCGGCCCGCTGCGTTGAAGCAGGCACGCGCCAAACGCGAGCGGAATGAAATTTCCGCCGATGCCATGCGCGCAGTCGAAGACCGCGAGATCGAGAAGGCGATCAAGAAGCAGGAAGAGATCGGGCTGAAACTCGCCACCGACGGCGAGTTCCGCCGCTCGTGGTGGCATTTCGATTTCTTCAGAGGGCTTGACGGCGTGACGTTCTACACCACTGACCAGGGCATCCAGTTCCGCGGCGTGCAAACTAAGGCCGAAGCCATCAGGATTGACGGCAAGATCGGTTTTTCCGGCCACCCGATGCTCGATCACTTCAAGTTTCTTAAATCGCATGCGCGCGTTATGGCCAAAATGACGATCCCGGCGCCGTCGACATTCCATTTCCGCCAAGGCCGCGCCGCGATCAGCAAGGACATCTATCCGGAGCTCGATCCCTTCTTCGACGATCTTGCCAAGGCCTACCGCGGCGCCATCCACGCCTTCTACGACGCCGGGTGCCGCTACCTGCAGCTCGACGACACTGCATGGTCGATGATGTGCGATCCCAATGAACGGACACAGTCGAAGCAGCGCGGCGATAATCCGGACGCGCTGCCGAAGCGCTACGCCCGCCTCACCAACGCCGCGCTCGAAGGCAAACCGGCCGACATGGCGATCACCCTGCATTCGTGCCGCGGCAATTTCCGCTCCACCTTCATTGCTTCGGGCGGTTACGAGTTCGTCGCCGAGCAGCTCCTCAGCAATACCGGCCTCGACGGTTATTTCCTCGAATATGATACTGACAGAGCGGGCGGCTTCGAACCGCTTCGCTTCTTCCCGAAGGGCAAAAAGCAACTGGTGCTCGGCCTCGTCACCTCGAAGAGCGGCCTGCTGGAAAGCAAAGACGACATCAAGCGCCGCATTGACGAGGCGACAAAATATATCGCGCTCGATCAGCTCTGCCTGTCGCCGCAATGCGGCTTCGCTTCGACCGAAGAGGGCAATGTTTTGTCCGAGGACGAACAATGGGCCAAGCTTAGGATGATCGTGGAAATCGCCGACGAAGTATGGAGTTGAGCATGCAACGAACAAAGCCGCCATTCCGCGCCGATCACGTCGGCAGCCTGCTGCGCACCGCGTCGCTCAAAGCGGCGCGGGAAAAGCGCGCGCGCGGCGAAATCGGCGCCGATGCTTTCAAGGAGATCGAGGATCGCGAAATAGCGGGCGTGATCGAGAAGCAGGAAGCCGTCGGGCTGAAATCGATCACCGATGGCGAGTACCGACGCATCTCGTGGAACACCGATTTCCTCGAACGGCTCGATAACGTCGAGTCCTATGTTGGCGAGCGCAAGATAAAATTTCAGACCAGCGGCCCGCAGCCGCGACCGCTGCTGCTGCGCATCACCGGCAAGCTCGGCGGCTACAAACCGCATCCGATGATCGAGCATTTTAAGTTTTTGCAATCGCATACCAAGCAAATGCCGAAGATGACCATTCCATCGCCATCGTCGCTGCATTTCCGCTATGGCCGTGACGCCGTGCCGGAGTCGATCTACCCGGCGATGAACGACTTTTATTGCGACCTCGGCCAGTCCTATCGTAAGGTCGTGCGCGCCTTCGCCAACGCCGGATGCCGTTATCTGCAGCTCGACGAAGTCAATCTCACCTATTTGTGCGATCCGTCGCTGCGCAAAGTCATCGCCGATCGCGGCGAAGACCCGGATACTCTGCCCGCCGCCTATGCCCGCATGATCAACGCCGCGATCTCCGACATTCCGTCGGACATGACGATCACCATGCATTTGTGCCGCGGCAATTTCCGCTCGAATTTCATCGCCTCGGGCGGCTATGAGCCGGTCGCGGAGACTCTTTTCAACACGATTAACGTGAACGGCTATTTCATGGAATATGATAGTGAACGCGCCGGCGGGTTCGAGCCGTTGCGCTTTGTGCCGAAAGGCAAGACCGTCGTTCTCGGGCTCGTCACCAGCAAAACCGGTACGCTGGAAAAGAAGGACGCTATTAAGCGCCGCATAGAGGAGGCGGCGAAGTTCATCGATCTCGAACAACTTTGCCTGTCGCCGCAATGCGGCTTTGCCTCGACCGAAGAGGGCAACCTCCTGGCCGAGGACGAGCAATGGGCGAAGCTGCGCATGATTGTGGATCTCGCCGGCGAAGTCTGGGGATAAACGATGAGTCAACGAAACAAACCACCGTTCCGCGCCGATCATGTCGGTAGTCTGCTGCGGCCGGACGCGCTCAAAGGCGCGCGCGAGAAATTCGCAAAGGGTCAAATTGGCGCCGCCGAGCTCAAGACCATCGAGGACCGGGCGATCGCGGACGTCATCAAGAAACAGGAAGCGGCTGGGCTGCAGTCCATCACCGACGGCGAATTCCGCCGTTCCTGGTGGCATCTCGACTTCCTGTGGGGACTCGACGGCGTTGAAAAGCACGTGATGGACACCGGCATCGCGTTTGCCGCGGTCACAACGCGCAACGAAGGCGTCAAGGTCACCGGGCAACTCGGCTTCTCCAACCATCCGATGATCGAGCATTTCAAATTTCTCAAAGCGAATACGACACGAACCCCGAAAATGACCATCCCGGCGCCGTCAGCGCTATACGGTCGGCCGCTTGCCACGCCGATCGATAAGTCGATCTATCCGACGCGCGAGAAATTCTTTGCCGACCTCGGCCACGCCTACAAAAAAGCGGTGCGCGCCTTCTCTGACGTCGGCTGCCGCTATCTGCAGCTCGATGAAGTGTTCATCGCCATGCTGTGCGATCCCAAATATCGTCAGCAGATGAAGGACCGCGGCGACGATCCGGAAGCTCTCGGGAGGATTTACGGCGATCTCATCAACACGGCGATTTCCGACATTCCCCCCGATATGACGGTGACGATGCATCTTTGCCGCGGCAACTACAAATCGACCTTCATGGGGTCCGGCGGCTATGACGCGATGCAGGAAGTGCTGTTCGACCGGATCAAGGTGCACGGCTATTTCATGGAGTACGATACCGCACGCGCCGGCGGCTTCGAGCCGTTGCGGCGGCTGCAGAAAGGACGCCTGGCGGTGCTCGGCCTGGTAACGACCAAAACCGGTACGCTCGAAAGCAAGGACGAGATCAAGCGTCGCATCGAGGAAGCCGCCAAATTCGCCGACCTCGACCAGCTCTGTCTGTCGCCGCAATGCGGCTTCGCCTCGACCGAGGAAGGCAATATCCTCGCCGCGGACGAACAATGGGCCAAGTTGCGCATGATCGGCGAAGTCGCGCGCGAAGTATGGGGGAATTAGGCAGATGCCTGACATCGTTGCTGGAAAAGTCGCCATCGTCACCGGCGCGGGACGCGGCATTGGGCGCGGCATCGCGTTATTGATGGCGCAGGAGGGAGCGCGGATCGTCGCCTGCGACATCGGCGCGAGCCTCGACGGCGGTGGCACCGACGCCGGCCCGGCGCAGGCGGTCGTCGACGAGATTGAGAAATCCGGCGGCAAGGCGATCGCCTCGACATTGTCGATTGCCGAGCCGGGCAATGCGGAGAAAATCGTCAAGGCGGCGCTCGACGCCTTCGGCCGTGTCGACATTCTGGTCAACAACGCCGGCATCCTGCGCGATCGTATTTTCCACCGCATGAGCTGGTCCGACTGGTCGGACGTGATCGACGTGCATTTGCACGGCAGCTTCGCCATGAGCCGCGCTTGTGCCACGCATTTTCGCGAGCAGAATTCCGGCAGCTACGTGCACATGACCTCCACCTCGGGCCTGGTCGGCAATTTCGGCCAGGCCAATTACATGGCGGCCAAGATGGGCATCGTCGGATTGTCGCGCGGCATCGCGCTCGACATGGCGCGCTTCAACGTGCGCTCGAATTGTGTCGCGCCGTTTGCCTGGACGCGGATGATCGATTCGATCCCGGCCGAGACCGAGGCGGAAAAAGCGCGCGTCGCCCGCATTCGCGAAATGACGCCGGAGAAAATCGCTCCGCTCGTCGTCTATCTCGGCTCCGACCGCGCCGAAGCCATCAGCGGCCAGATTTTTTCGGTGCGCAACAACGAGATTTATCTGTTCAATCAGACCCGCCCGATCCGCACGCTGCATCGTTCCGACGGTTGGACGCCGGAAAAGCTCGATGCGCAGCTCAAAGGCGCGTTCGCTGCGTCGTTCACGCCGCTCGACCGTTCTAGCGACGTGTTTTCATGGGATCCGGTGTAATGGCTATCGTCTACGACAAGCTGATGGCGCTCGACGTGCCGCCGCGCGAGCATGCCTACGACGCCAAGGACTGCATGCTGTATGCGCTCGGCATCGGATTGGGCCATGATCCGATGGACGAGGACGAACTGGCTTTCGTCTATGAAAAGAATCTAAAAGTGTTGCCCACTATGGGCGCCGTCCTCGGCCATCCCGGCTTTTGGGTGCGCGAGCGCGACACCGGGATCGACTGGGTTCGGATCGTCAACGGCGAACAGGGCATCACGCTGCACCGAACGCTCGCCGGACAGGGCACCGTGATCGGTCGCACGCGTATCGTTGAGGTAATCGACAAGGGCGCCGGCAAGGGCGCGCTTGTTCTCACCGAGCGCAAAGTGACCGATAAGGCGACCGGCGAGCCGATTGCAACCGTGACGCAGACGACCTTCTGCCGCGCCGATGGCGGCTTCGGCGGGCCGTCGCGCGAGGCGCCGGCGCCGCATGAGCTTCCAACGCGCGCGCCCGATGCGGTCTGCGATCTCGCCACGCGTCCGGAGGCGGCGTTGATCTATCGCCTCAGCGGTGACCGCAATCCGCTGCACGCCGAGCCAGCGGTGGCGAAGCAGGCCGGCTATCCACGGCCGATCATGCACGGGCTCGGCAATTTCGGCATTGCCGGCCACGCTGTGTTGAAAACCCTTTGCGGTTACGATCCGAAGCGGCTTACCTCGTTCGCTTGCCGCTTTTCCGCCCCGGTTTTTCCCGGGGAGACGCTGCGCACCGAGATGTGGCGCGATGGCGCAGTGGTGAGCTTTCGCTCCCGCGTGGTCGAGCGCGACGTCGTTGCCGTCAATAACGGCCGTGCCGAGGTGCGGCCGTGACGGAAAGCGCCGACCTCGCACCGATCCGCGAGGCGGTGCGCGCGCTGTGTGCCGATTTTCCCGGCGCGTATTGGCGGGCGCTCGATCGCGAGCGCGCCTATCCGGAGAAATTTGTCGCCGCTTTGACCAAAGCCGGCTTTCTCGCCGCGCTCATTCCCGAAGAATTCGGCGGCAGCGGGCTGAATATGAATGCGGCTGCCGCGATCATGGAAGAGATCCAAGCGTGCGGCTGCAACGGTGCCGCCTGTCACGCGCAGATGTACACGATGGGAACGCTGCTGCGGCACGGCAGCGCCGAACAGAAAGCGCACTATCTTCCGGGAATTGCGCGGGGCGAGTTGCGGCTGCAGGCGTTCGGCGTTACCGAGCCGACGTCGGGCACCGACACGCTCGCTCTACGCACCACAGCCGTGCGCGACGGCGATGCCTACGTCATCAACGGGCAGAAAATTTGGACGTCACGCGCGGAATACTCGGATTTGATGCTGCTCCTGGCGCGCACCACGCCGCGCGAGCAAGCGGCGAAACGCACCGGCGGCCTGACCGTCTTTCTCATCGACATGCGCGCCGTCAAAGGCCTCACCGTGCGGCCGATTCGCACCATGATGAACCACGCCACGACGGAAATTTTCTTTGAAGACATGCGGGTGCCGGCTGCGGCCGTCATCGGCCAGGAGGGTGAAGGTTTCCGCTACATCCTCTCCGGCATGAATGCCGAACGCATCCTCATCGGCGCCGAATGCATCGGCGACGCCAAGTGGTTTATCGGCAAGGCCGCGGCCTATGCCGGCGAGCGGGTGGTGTTCGGACGGCCGATCGGCCAGAACCAGGGCGTCCAATTCCCCATCGCGCGCGCCTATATCGGCATGCGGGCCGCCGAACTGATGGTGCGCGAAGCGGCAACGCTGTACGAAGCCGGCAAAGAGTGCGGCGCCGAAGCGAACATGGCCAAGCACCTCGCCGCCGAAGCGTCGTGGGCCGCGGCCGACATGTGCGTGCAGACTCACGGCGGCTTCGGCTTCGCCGAAGAATTCGATATCGAGCGCAAATTCCGCGAGACCAGGCTCTACACCGTGGCGCCGATCTCGACGAATTTGGTTCTCTCCTACATTGCCGAGCATGTGCTCGGCTTGCCGAGGTCGTATTGAGTAATCCGCTGTCCGGGCTTCTCGTCGTCTCGCTCGAACAGGCGGTGGCCGCGCCAATGTGCACCTGCCGGCTCGCCGATGCCGGTGCGCGCGTCATCAAGATCGAGCGGCCGGAAGGCGATTTCGCGCGCGGCTACGACGCTCTCGTGCACGGCGAGTGCAGCTATTTCGTCTGGCTCAACCGCGGCAAGGAATCGGTCGTGCTCGATCTCGGCAAGCGTGAGGACACGGCGCTGCTTGCAGCCATGCTCGCGCGCGCCGATGTGTTCGTGCAAAACCTGAAACCCGGCGCGATCGGTAAGCTCGGCTTCGAAATCGCGCAATTGCGGCGCGAGCATCCGCGGCTCATCTGTTGCTCGATTTCGGGCTTCGGCGAGAGTGGGCCGCACGCCAAGCGCAAGGCCTACGACATGCTGATCCAGGCCGAATCCGGCCTGGCGTCGATCACCGGCACGGCGGAGCCGTCGCGCGTCGGCGTTTCGGTGGTTGATATTGCCTCAGGCATGAATGCCTATGAGGCGATCCTCGAGGCCCTGATCGCGCGTGAGCGAACGGGCGAAGGCGCCGAGCTATCGATCTCAATGTTCGACGCCATGGCGGACTGGATGACCGTACCCCTGTTGCAACAAGAGGCCGGCGCGCCGCCGCAACGGATCGGCCTCGCGCACACGTCGATCTCGCCCTATGGCGCGTTCAAGAGCCGCGACGGCATCGACATTCTCATTTCCATCCAGAGCGACCGCGAATGGCGCGTGTTGGCGGAGAAGGTCCTGGGCGACACTACGCTGGCGGCCGATCCGGCCTTTGCCACCAATGTCGAGCGCGTCAAACGCCGGGCCGCAACCGACGGCAAGGTCGCGGCGACGTTCGGCGCGCTCGACGCGGAAACGCTCGAGCGAAAGCTCGCCGCCGCCGATATCGCCTTCGCCCGCGTCAACGGTGCGGCCGAGCTGGCGCGCCATCCGCATCTACGCCGCATCACCATTGGCACACCGAGCGGGCCGGTCTCCTATCCGGCGCCGGCCGAACGTAACTCGGCGTCGCGACGCTACGGGCCGGTGCCGGCGCTGGGCGAGCACACCGACAAGGTGCGCGCGGAATTCATGGCGGCTACAATCGGCTCGATATAACGGGAGAAAGTCCATGGATATCGGCTTCATCGGTCTCGGCAATATGGGCGCCCATATGGCGCGCCGCCTGGTCGAGGCCGGGCACAAGGTCATCGTTTATGACACGCGCCAGGAAGCGATCGGCAATATCGCTGCGCTCGGCGGAGTGGCCGCGCGTTCGCCGAAGGAGGTTGCCGACGCTGCCGAGACGGTGATGGTGAGCCTGCCGACGCCCGACATCGTGCTGCAGGTCGCGACCGGTCCCGATGGCGTGATCGAAGGCAAACGCGTGCGCCGCTTCGTCGATCTCTCAACCACCGGATCGGTGATGGCGCAGCGGATTTTCAAACTGCTCGCCGCGAAAAATATCGTGCAAATCGACGCCCCGGTCAGCGGCGGCGTCAAAGGCGCGGAAAAAGGCACAGTCGCGGTGATGGCATCCGGCCCGCGCGCCGAGGTCGAAGCGGTCGAGCCGGCGCTGAAAGTGATCGGAAAATTTTTCTATATCGGCGAGCGATCCGGCGCCGGGCAGACGATGAAGCTCTGCAACAACGTCCTGTCGGCGGCCGCGATGGCCGCGACGTCGGAATCGATGGTAGTCGGCGTGAAGGCCGGTCTCGATCCGCGCACGATGGTTGACGTCATCAACGCGAGCTCCGGCCGAAGCACGGCGACCGAGCAGAAATTCCCCGAGGTCGTTATCCCGCGCAAATTCAATCAGGGGTTTACCGCGGGACTGATGATGAAGGACGTGAACCTGTTCGTGTCCGAAGCCAAGGCGCTCGGCGTGCCGGTCGAAGTGTGTGAGGCGGTTGCGGCATTGCTCAAGCTTACCTGCGACGAGATTGGCCCGGAGAAGGATATCACCACGATCGTGCAGCCGATCGAGCACCGCGCCGGCGTCGAGGTGCGCGCGCCGAAGTCTTAAGAGCATGTTCCGCAAAAGCTTACCCTCGGACTTGATCCGGGGTGGAGCCCGGTTTTGCGAAAAGGACATGCTCCAACAAGCAGCTAGAGCGGGATGACGATTCGAAGAAAAGTCATCCCGCTCTAGTCGCCGCCGTTCCGGAAAACCGACGTTGTGTGATGGCGGTCACTTCCCAATCGGCCAAGGGCGCTAGAGTGGCGTCTGGTTCGGATGTCATCGGGTCATCATTCGGTCCCCAACCCCCCAATGGCCCGCCATGACCTCCAAGGGGTGAGTTCAAGTCCCTATACACCCCCGACGATCCTGGAAGGGGTCGATCTCGCCCGCCCGGACCGTTTCGTCCGGGCGGGCTTTTCCTTTATCTCATTTTGCCGCATTCTTTGGTCGTTACTCGGAACTGCCAGAGCACAGGCGCGGCGATCGGCTTCATGCCACTTCCTCGTTCCAATCCAAGCCTGCTGACAGGATTGCCGGAACATCTTTCGGCAAACCTTTTCACCAGCGCGACGCCGGTAAAGCTCAATGCCGAGGAGGTGCTGTTCCTGGCCGGCGATGCCGGCGACGGCTGTTATCGCGTCGAAGACGGGCTTCTCAAAGTCACCATGGTGTCGCGCGACGGTGGCGAGCGCATTCTCGCCTTCCTCGGTCCGGGTGCGATCGTGGGCGAGCTTTCGATCATCGACGGACTACCCCGCTCGGCCTCGGTCGTGGCGGTTCGCGCCGCCGCGCTGAGTTTTCTGAGCCGCGCCGCATTCGACGACTTCGCCAAAAAGCATCCTGAGATCTACAAATCGCTGGTGACGCTGATTGCTACGCGGCTGCGCGAGGCCGATGCGGCATTGGCGGCCGGCAGTTTCCTGCCGCTGCGCGGCCGCGTCGCCTGCACCTTGCTCGAATTGGCGCAGGAATTCGGCCAAGACGTCGGCGCGGGCCGCATCGTCATCCGCCAGAAGATCGGTCAGAGCGACCTCGCCGCCATGGCCGGCATCGCCCGCGAAAATGTCAGCCGTATTCTCAACGACTGGAAGCGGCGCAAATTGGTCAGCCGCCTGTCCGGCTATTATTGCCTGGAAAACAAGGCGCAGCTGCAAAACGAGGCCGAACTATAGTCCGTACCGGGCCCCCCGCTACCGCCTTCGCTAAAGCCCCGCTAAAAGCCTTGTCATGAACAAGGCCATGGATCCGCCCCGGCTTGCCGACTTTCGCCGCATCGTCGTGAAGGTTGGCTCCTCGCTTCTGGTCGACGCCCAAGCCGGCAGGCTCAATGAGGCTTGGCTAGCCTCGCTGGCCGCCGACCTCGCCGTGCTGCATGGCGGCAAACGCGACCTGCTCGTAGTCTCGTCCGGCGCCATCGCGCTCGGCCGCACGGTGCTCAAATTGCCGGCGGGTCCGCTCGAACTCGAGGACAGTCAGGCCGCCGCTGCGGTGGGCCAGATCGCGTTGGCGCGCACCTGGACCGAGGCGCTGTCGCGCCATGGCATCACGGCCGGCCAGGTCCTGGTGACGCTGGGCGACACCGAAGAGCGGCGGCGCTATCTCAACGCCCGATCGACCATCGACAAGCTTTTGGAGTGGCGGGCAGTGCCCGTCATCAACGAGAACGATACCGTCGCCACCAGCGAAATCCGCTACGGCGACAACGATCGGCTGGCCGCGCGGGTCGCTACCATGGTGAGCGCGGATCTGGTGGTGCTGCTGTCCGACGTCGATGGGCTTTACGACGCACCGCCGGGCACGACGTCATCGGCGCGACACATACCGCGCGTCGAGCGCATTACGCCGGAGATCGAAGCGATGGCGGGGACGGCCGGCTCGGGCCTGGCGCGGGGCGGCATGCAGACAAAGATCGAAGCCGCCAAAATAACGACCGGCGCCGGTACGCACATGGTGATCGCCTCGGGACACATCGAGCATCCGCTCGATGCCATCGCCAAAGGCGCACGGTGCACGTGGTTTCTCGCGGCGGGAAATCCGGTGACCGCGCGCAAGAAGTGGATCGCCGGCTCGCTCGAGCCCAAGGGCACGCTCATCATCGATGCCGGCGCCGTAGCCGCGCTGCGGCGCGGCAACAGCCTGTTGCCGGTGGGGGTGACGCGGATCGAGGGCGATTTCGCCCGCGGCGATGCGGTTATCATCCGTGGACCTGACGGCGCTGAAATCGGCCGGGGGCTATGCGCCTATGATGCCGAAGATGCGCAAAAGATCAGAGGCCGCTCGTCCGCGGACATCGATACGATCCTGGGCTTTTCCGGCCGAGCCGAGATGATCCATCGCGATAACCTGGTCGTCGGGCGCGACTGAACGCATCCCAATAACAAGGTCGTAAATGCCCTTGGCCCTGCGCCGCTGCCGGCAAGCTCCCCCCAAAAAGATGAACCCCGGCCGCTAAAGCAGCCGGGGTTCGACGCCGGGTGATTGAGGGTGAGGGGCTGGGGGGCTTCGCCCGGCGTCTCACTACCAACGGCGCTATTGGTGCCTGGTTCCGGCCTGGGAAATTATTTTTTTCGCCGGCTCGGAAGCCCTTTTCATTTTCATCCTGTTTTGGGCTCTGCCGCGGTTGCGGGTGCGGCGGTGACCCCGAAGCGCAGCGGGATCGGCCAAGCTCCCGCCGAAATCGTCCACGAGATCAATGCGCTGGCCGCTGGGCAGCACGAGGTAGCGCGAAAATACGCGCAAGCTCCCATTTTCACCGCTGCGGTCCTCGACCACGTAGGTTGTTCCAATGGGAAACCGCTTGGGCAGCGGGATCGGCTTATGGCTTGCGGACAAATGCATGACACCCCTCTCATGTGTGGAACCCAAATGCTGAACGTCGAGAATTTCCCTCAGGTTCCTGGAATTCTGTGACGGGCCCACGAATGCTGTGGATTGCTGTGGGCATCGACCCCCGGCCGCTCGTTTTACCGGTCGCCTCGCCGGGGCTGGCCGAACATGGTAGGAGGTTCCCGAATGCAAGACGGATCAATGCCATGAGGGCGTCATGAACGCCCCACTCAAAGCGGTCGCGGGTTCCGGGAAGCCCGAAGCGACGCTCGCGGCGACCATGCGCGAGATCGGCCGCGAAGCCCGCAAGGCTGCCCGCGCGCTGGCGCTTGCTCCGGCCGCGCAGAAGAACCGGGCGCTGGCAGCAATGGCCAAAGCCACCCGTGCCTCGCGGGCCGCGATCCTCGACGCCAACGCGGAGGATCGGGCGAAGGCGAAGTCGGGCGGCGCGACTGCGGCTTTCCTCGATCGGCTTTCGCTCGATGCCGAGCGCGTCGAGGCGATGGCGGCCGGGCTCGATGCGATCCGCAAGCTCAAAGATCCGGTCGGCGTCGTCATGGCGTCGTGGCGCCGGCCCAACGGCATGCGCATCGAGCGCGTGCGAGTTCCGCTCGGGGTAGTCGGCGTTATTTTCGAGAGCCGTCCCAATGTCACCGCGGATGCCGGCGCGCTCTGCCTCAAAGCGGGCAATGCGGCGATCCTCCGTGGCGGCTCCGAGAGCTTTCGTTCCTGCCGCGCGATCCATGCCGCGCTGGTCGAAGGTATCGTCGAAGCCGGGCTGCCGGCATCGGCCATCGCGCTCATTCCAACCCGCGACCGCGACGCCGTCGGCATGATGCTCGCGGGACTTGACGGTGCCATCGACGTGATCGTGCCGCGCGGCGGCAAAAATCTGGTCGATCGGGTGCAGACCGAAGCGCGCGTGCCGGTCTTTGCCCACCTCGAAGGCGTCTGCCATGTCTATGTCGACCGCAAGGCCAAGCTCGGCATGGCCAAATCGATCGTGCTCAATGCCAAAATGCGCCGTACCGGCGTATGCGGAGCGGCAGAGACTCTGCTGGTCGATCGCGCGGGCGCGGCGAAACTCCTCAAGCCGCTCGTGACTATGCTGCTTGACGCTGGGTGCGAGATCCGCGGCGATGCCGCGGTCCAGGCCGTCGATAGCCGGGTAAGGCCTGCAAGCAAGGCCGATTGGGGCACCGAATATCTTGACGCCATTCTGACCGCCGGGGTGGTCGATGGCGTCGATGCCGCGATAGCGCATATCGAGCGCTACGGCTCGCACCACACCGACGCAATCGTCACCGAAGACAACAAGGCGGCGGAAAAGTTTTTGCGCGAAGTGGATTCGGCGATCGTGTTGCACAATGCGTCGACGCAGTTCGCCGACGGCGGCGAGTTCGGCTTTGGCGCCGAAATCGGCATCGCCACCGGCCGACTGCACGCGCGGGGTCCGGTCGGCGTCGAACAACTCACGACTTTCAACTACCGGATACGCGGCAGCGGGCAGATAAGGCCATGATCATTCGCAGCCTTCGCCGCGATCGGTGCGGCGAGGCTCGCGGACGGTCCGTGGGGAGGGGGACTCTTTCTGAAAGCCATGAACTTGGAATTAGTTCCAGCGCGCCAGGTTGCCGCGAGGCCCGGCCGCGGAGGCGGTGTTGTCCTGCCTCCCCATTCGCGAGGCATGCGCATCGGCCTATTCGGTGGCACCTTCGACCCGCCCCATGCGGCTCACCGTGCGGCTTCGTTGTTGGCGCTGCGGCGGCTCGGTCTCGATCGGCTGTGGTGGCTGGTCACGCCGGGCAATCCGCTCAAGGACGTTCGCGGCCTGGCCCCGCTCGCCGAGCGCCTCACCGCAGCGCGCGCTCTGGCCCATCACCCGCGCATCGACGTCAGCGATTTCGAAGCCGATCTCGGCACCAACTATACCTATGGGACGATCCGGTATCTCGTCCGGAGCTGTCCGGGCGTGCGGTTCGTCTGGATCATGGGCGCCGATAATTTGCGCCACTTTCATCGCTGGCAGCGCTGGCGCGACATTGCGGCCCTGGTTCCGATTGCCGTGATCGACCGTCTCGGTCCGAGCCTTTACTCGACTGCAGGGGTTGCCGGCCTGGCGCTGGGTTGGGTCCGAATCCCCGAATCGGCGGCAAAGACGCTGCCGGAACGCAAGCCGCCGGCCTGGATTTACCTGCACGGCCTCAAATCGCCGCTGTCGTCGACGGCGCTGCGCGCGGCACGTTCGCTGCGCAAGTCGAGCCGGAAGCCTGGTAAATGACAGTTCGTTGAATGCAAAGGAGTTGAAACCGTTAACTGGGCGTGACTATCTTAAACGGCGTGAGCCCTGGATTCGGTGACCGGGGCCGACAAGGAGCGAAAGGATAAGCAACCCTGTCCACAGTTGTAATCTCTCGGGCCGAACGTCGCGCGCCCGAAGCGGTCTCCAGAATGCGTTTTGACGCCGAGGAGATCCTCCGCTTGGTCCTCGCCCGCCTCGACGACATGAAGGCGGAGGACACCCTCACCATCGATCTTCGGGATAAATCTTCAATCGGCGACTATATGGTCGTGTCCTCCGGCCGGTCGCAGCGCCATGTCGGATCGGTGGCCGACAGGATTGTCGAGGATTTGCACAAAGCCGGCGTTCGCGCTCGCGTCGAAGGCATGCCGCATTGCGATTGGGTGTTGATCGACGCCGGCGACGTCATCGTGCATGTCTTCCGTCCCGAAGTGCGGGACTTCTACAATCTCGAAAAGATGTGGCTGACGGGCCGGCCGACGCGGCGCGCGAGCTAATTCGCTCGCGCGTGTGAGAGATTCAATAGGCCGTCATTCCGGGATCCGAATGGCGTCAGACAGTCATACCGAAGCAGTAATCCATTGCTCGAGCTTTTGCTTCGGCTGAGCGCCGACTTGACGGGAAGCGAGCTGACCGTCCTTGAACAGCATCAGCGTCGGGATCGACATGATGCCGTACTTCGCCGCGGTGCCGGGATTTTCGTCGACATTGAGCTTGACGATCTTCACCTTGCCGTTCAGCGAATTGGAAATCTCCTCGAGAGCCGGTGCGATCATCCGGCATGGGCCGCACCATTCCGCCCAGAAATCGACGACTACGGGCCCGCTGGCCTTGAGCACGTCCTTGTCGAACGTTGCGTCAGTCGTTTTCTCAACCATGAAATGCCTCGTCTTTTCGGGGAATCGGCAGCCCGGGGCGATGAACGTATGAACCGGTCATCTGGGCGTCAAGGTATCTTCACCGCAGCGTGACGATCCTTGGCAAGCTCCGCCTTAAGCGCCCGATCCATGCTTGCCGCAGGCATTTCCAAGAGCGCCGGCCCATTGGTGAAGATCAGCGCCGCCCGTACGATTTTGTCAGGATAGATGCGGGAAATGACCGCCCGGTAAAGCGCAAGCTGTGCGAGGTACGGCGGCGGCACGTCATTGAGCCGCTGCGGCACGGCGCTGTCGGTCTTGTAGTCGGCGATTAGGATGGCGCCGCCGGTTATGACCAGCCGGTCGACTTGGCCTGAGACGCCAAGCGGCTCGCCGCGGTCATTGGGGATGCGGCCGACGATCGGTACTTCGGCGCGGCTACCTGGTGCGAAGATCGCGGCAAACTCCTTCGCATCGAGAATCGCGAGCACCTGCCGCGCCATCGCGATCCGCTCTTCGCTTGAAAACTCGCTAGCGGCTGCACCGCCGAGATAACGCTCGGCTGCTTCGATGCGGCGCGGCGGAGGAATGTCGGGAAGAGATTGCAGCAGCCGGTGCACAATGCGGCCGCGATCGAGCGCGCGCTGACGGTCGACGGCGGTTGCTCCTGGGGCTGCGGTCCAGTCAATCTCTTCGTCAAAGGCTGAGGACGGCGAAAGCGGCGTTGCGCGCGGCGCATCAGGCGGCGCCGGTTCGCGCAGCCAGGACGGTAACCGAAGCAGCTGGGGTTCCTTCGCATCGGAGTCGGAGGCCGCCAGCGCCGGGGCAATCTCGGCGTTGCGATAGCGCAGAACAGTCTCCGCGCCTTCGGTTTCCTCGACCAGGAACGGTTCGAGCGGCGCGCGAATGAGATCGTACCAGCAGTCTGCCGGCCGTTTCCGTTCGCCTTCGGCGCCGCAGACGATGAGTCGGTCGGCGGCGCGCGTCATGGCGACATAGAGGAGCCGGCGATATTCGTGCTCGGCCTCGGCAAGTGCGTCTTGCCGGGCGGCGGCGACCGCCGGCGCATCGTCGGACCTGCGCCCCGCCCAGATTGTCGCCGTGCCCCCGAGCGGCAGAAGTCGCGGGTGCCGCGGTCCCGCGGGCGGCGTCATCGTATCGGCGAGAATGACGATCGGCGCTTCGAGCCCCTTGGCGCCGTGCACGGTCATGACGCGCACCTCGTCGCGCGCGATCTCCATGTCGCGCTTGACCTCGGCCCTTGCCTGGCGGAGCCACGCAAGAAACCCTTGCAGCGACGGCGTCTCGCGCCGTTCATGGTCGAGCGCGAGATTGAGGAACTCGTCGAGCGCGTCGTTCGCCTCGTGGCCGAGACGCGCCAAAAAGCGCCGCCGTGCGCCGCCGGGGCCGAGCAATTCCGCATAGAGCGCGAAGGGGGTCTTGCTCTGCGCTTCCTGCCCCAGCTTGTGCAGGCGTGCATTGGCATCCGCGAAGATGTGGTTTTCACCGCTCTTGCGCGTAAGTGCGGCGCGCAGTGATAGCCGGCCGCGATCCCACGCGATGGCGAACAAATCTTCGTCGCTGAAGCCGAACAGCGGACTACGCAGCACGGTCGCAAGCGAGAGGTCGTCTTCCGGCAGCAACAGCGCCTGGGCAAGCGCGATAAGATCCATGACCGCGATATGTTCTGTCAGCACCAGGCGGTCGGCGCCTGCGACTTCCACCCTCTCGTATTTCAGCGCGCGAATGATCGCCTCGAACAGTTCCCCGCGCTGACGCACCAGGATCAAAACGTCGCCGTAGCGCGCGGCATGGCGGTCGATACCGACCGGCTCGCGGGCGTCGACGAGCTGCCGCACCGTGTGCGCAATGCGCTGCGCCAGCTTTACCCGTGGGCTTGTCTCACTCACCGTGTCGAACGGCGCATCCCAGCCTTCGATCTCGGGGCGTTCGTCAGGTTCGATCGGCTTCCAGATCTCAATCATACCTGGCGGCGCGCCAGGCAGGGCAATGTGCGGCGGAAAACCGTCACGGTCCGATGTGACGCTTCCGGCGATGTCCGCAAAGACCAGATCGACCGCGGCGAGAATGCTGACGCCGGAACGGAATGAATGATCGAGACGGCCGGGGGCGAAGGCGAGGCCGCTCGCCGAATGCGCGCGTTCGAAATACCGGCGCATCGCAGCGAATTCCTTCGGCGCGGCATTCTGAAACGAATAGATCGATTGCTTCTCGTCGCCGACGGCAAAGATCGTCCGGAACACGTCGCGCGCGCCGGCACCGGCGGTGAATTCGGCGACCAGTCTTCTGACAATCTCCCATTGCTTGCGGCTGGTATCTTGGGCCTCGTCTATCAGGAGGTGATCGATGCCCATATCGAGCTTGTAATGAACCCAGGCGGCATCGATGCTGGTGAGCAAAGCGAGCGTCTTGTCGATTAGATCTTCATAATCGAGCAGGCCGCGGCGCGCTTTCTCGTCGTGATAGCGCTGGAGCACGGTATAGGCGACGGTGAGCAATGCCGCGGAACGCTCGCAGCAGATCGCCGCGCGCAGGCGATCGAGCAACATGCAAACGCGGGGTTGTTCCGCGTTCAACCGCTCTACCAGCTGGGTATCCTTCACCGACTTGCTCGCCATCGTTTTGCGCGGCTTGCGATCTGTCGTGGTGCAGAAAATATCGAGGTAGGTCTCCACCCGGTCGGAAAGTGGCAAAGATGCCAGCAGGCCGAATCGCCGCGCCTGCTCGGCATCATTCTTGCCGCCCTGCGCCAGGTCGGCGGCGATCGCGGTCCATTGTTGCGGCGGGATTTCCGAACCGGCGAAGAATTCCTGTTCTATGCTTTCGCGGGTTTCGCCGGGTTTGAGGCCCAGCGCGCCCGCCAGCACGGCTATCGCCTCCTCGAGGCCGCCAGCGTCCATGATGCAGCGCGCGATGGCGTCGCGGCGCCCGATGGCGTCGCGTACCACATCGCGAAACGTCTGGTCTGCGGCCGCGGTCATGGCGGTCGCGAGCGCGCGGCCGAGCGGCCCATTGGGATCCTTGGCGCCGTCGAGCAGCACACCGAGCGTCAATCGTTCCAGAAGCTGCGTCTGCTCGGCTTCATCGAGCACCGTGAAGCGGGCGGCAACATGAGCCTCGAAGGGAAACTGGTGGAGGAGCCGGGTGCAGAAAGCATGGATGGTCTGTACCTTCAGTCCACCCGGTGTCTCAAGCGCCCGCGCGAACAGCCGCCGCGCCAATGCGCGCCGCGCCGCGCCGGGCCCCTCGCCCAATTGTTCATGGATCACTTTGTCGAGCACGGCGTCGTCATAGGTCGTCCATGCGGCAAGGGTGTCGAAGACGCGCTTGGCCATGTTGGCGGCGGCAGCCTTGGTGAAGGTGATGCAGAGAATCTTCTCCGGTTCGACGCCCTCGAGCAGCAGATTGATCACGCGCTGCGCAAGCACATGCGTCTTGCCCGAGCCGGCATTGGCGGCCAGCCACGACGATGTTTTGGGATTGGCCGCCGCCCTCTGCGCCCGGCGTACCGCTTCCGGAATGCTGTCGGGAGACCTCATTCGCCGCCTCCGATGTCGTCGATCTCGCCGCCGCTTCGCGACCATTCCTTCACGCGCGCAAGATGATCGTAGTCGCCGTAACGCGTGCGCCACATCGGATGGACAAGCGAGCGATAGGGCTCGGTGTCGGTATCGAAGACCTGGGCAATTTGGGTGAGCCGCTCCAGGGCGCGATCGGCCTGACTGTCCGGCGTGCCATTCTTGAAGTCGATCGGCTCGTATTCGCCGGCCGGCTCGCCGCCTCGGAGCTTCACATAGGCAATCTCGGTGACCGAGGTGCCGGCGGGGATGCCGGCGAAGCCGCCGCGGCGCAGTATCGCGGCTTCCAGCGTGAGCTGCGGCGCGAGCCCGGTGCGCACCTGCTTCTCGCTGCGTACGGCGCCGGTCTTGTAATCGAGAATGCGGCAGCCGCCGCCGGCGTCGCGTTCGATGCGGTCGGCGATGCCGCGAAGGCGGAACGTGCCGTCCGCGAGCGCGATATCGGTCTCGCCCCGGATCTCGGCGGTCAGCGCAACGATGGCGCCGCGCCGCTCGGCGTCCCAGCGCGTGAACCAATGCGCAATGCGCAGGAAACGCGGCCACCAAAATGCGCGCACCTCGGGAAAATCTTCCAGCGCGGCAAAATGTGGCTCGCCAAGCGCGATGAGTTCATTCAGCGGATCGGCGGGGAGGCCGGTCGCGAAGTTCTGGGTGAATGCGCCAACGGCGGCGTGAATGATGGTGCCGCGCTCGGCGGCGCCGGGCTCGGTATCGACCGCATCGAGCGGCTTTAACCGCAAGACGTGCTTGGCGTAGATGGTATAGGGATCGCGCAGCCAGTGCTCGATCTCGGTGACCGACAGGCCTTTCGGCCGTGCAGCGCGCGGTGGCGTCGGCGCCGGCCGCGGCGTGGGCGTCACCTGTTCCGGCCGGTCGAGTTCGCGGGCCCAGGCGAGGTAAGTTTCACCGCGTTGGATGGCGTCTTCCCAATGCGTTCCGCTGATGGCGGCGAGCCGCTGAACAAAACGCGATGGTACTGTTGGCGCCCCGTCGATTTTGCCGGAATAACTCAAGATGACTTCGCGCGCGCCGAGGAGTTGTGCGAAATCGTGAGCAGAGAGTCCGATGCGGCGCTCCGGCAGATCGAGCCCGAGCTTGAGCCGCATCGGCCGGCTTAGCCACGCATCATTATTACTTTCCGGCGGCCAAGTGCCTTCGACGAGGCCGCCGAGCGCGACGCGATCGGTTTCGGTCAGGCGGGCCTCAAGCGGACCGAGGATACGCACCCGCAAACCGGGCTGCGGTTCACGTCGCACCACACGGCCGGCGAGTGCCGCCGAAAACAATTCGACATAATCGGATGTTTCGACGGAAAGGCCGGCGGCGGCATCGCTGGCCGCGAGCTCATCGAATGCGCCAGCGAGTTTTTGGCCATCACGCCCCAACAGCGCTGCCGCGTCGCTGTCGCTCGGCGACAGACGCGCGACCACTTCGCGATGGCGCTTGGCCAGTTCGCTGAGCGGGTTCGAGTTCCTTCCGAGGCTTTCGAGCGGCTCCAGCGCCTTGCCAAGCCGGGTAACGAGATCGCTGGCGGCGGCAAGTTCGCTGTCGGTGAGATCGACACGCGGGTCGGAGGGATGCAGACCGACCGGCTCGCCGCGGCGAAATTTTCCGAGTTGTATGCGAAAATTGGCCAGCGCCAGGGCGAGGCCGACGCAGCCGGTGCGCGGCCGGGGCCCGCGCAGAATTGCGCGCTCGAGCACGGCGACGGCGCGTTGCTCGCCAAGCCGTAACAGCGGATGTTTGAGCAAAGCCAGCAGCGTGACCGGCGGCGTGCCATCAAGCGCGGCAGCGGCGGCAAGCCGGGCAAAGATCCCCGCCGGCGTGTCGGCGAGCGCGTCGCCTCCGGAATCCTCCGCCGCGACGTTCCAGCGCTGCAGCGCCGCAAGCACGCGGCGGCCGAGCGCGCGGTCGGGTGTAACCAGCGCCGCGGTTTTGCCGTCGTGCACCGCTTCGCGCAGCGCCACCGCAATGGCCAGAGCTTCTTCCTCGGGATTCGCGGCTTCGATCATCGCCATCGTACCGAGCGCGGCATCGGCATGAGCCTGGAAGCCGGGATCGGCAGCCGTCACGCGCCACAGCTCGGTTGCGGCGGCGGGCCGCAACGCCTCCGAAATAAGCCGTTCGCGTCCGTGCGGGGCCGCGAGCGGCACCACCGCGTCGCGGGCGATGCCGATCCGCGCGAGCAGGGCAGCCATCGCGAATTGTGGATGGCCGGGGGCGGCAGCGACGTTCTTTTTCTCGTCGCCGGCAATCAGCCGCCACGATGCTTCGTCGAGGTCGGTATCGAGCCCCGGCAGGACGACGGCGCCATGCGGCAGCCGGGCGATGGTGGCGATGAGATCGGCGGTCGATGGAATTGAACCGGTTGAGCCGGCAACGATCACCGGCGCGTCGCTCCTTTGAGCGAGCCGCGCCGCTTCGGCAATGATCAGCGCATCGCGGCGCTTGGTCGGCTCGATGCGGTTTTGATCTGCTAAAATCTCAGGCCACAGACGCCGCGCGATCTGCAAAAACCGCAGCGTAAGCTGCCAGTATTCGTCGAAGCTTTCCGGCACGAGGTTATCGAGACGATCCCAGGGCACGCCACGGGTATTCATGTCGTCGATCAGCCGCGCCAGATCGTCGGCAAGCGCGCAGGCCGCGGCCGGCGTCTGGGCGACCAGTGGAGTGCCGCTAGAGCCATGCAGTTCGGGCGACGTGGCCCATTGGGTGACGAGTCGTGTGAGTAGGAGCCGGCGTTCGAGGCCCCCGAGTACCGGCGGCAGCGCGAGCGCATCGGCGGCGATGTCGCCCACCGCGGCTTCAGCGAAGGCAATCTCATCCTCGTCGATATCGCCCAGCGCGACGATGCGCGGCAGGATGGCGGCGTCGTTTTTGAGCCCATTGAGGAACGCGTCGCGCATCAAGCGGCAGGCGCGGCGCGTCGGCAGGTAAATCGTTGCCGAGGCAAGCGCCAGCGGCTCGTCGGCGACGGCAAATCCGAGCTTGCCGGCGTACAACGCCTCGATCAGCGTCGGCAAAAATGGCGCCGACGCCGGTATGGTGAAGACACGTTGACTCATGCCGGGATCGCGGAAAGTTCGCCGCGCAGCTTTATCAGACTTTAGACCATCGCCGCGAGTGCGGCTTCAGCGGCGACGACGGCTTCGGGCGTGCCCACATGCATCCACACGCCTTCAAGGCGTAATCCGAACAGCCGGCCCGTTGCGCCGGCGCGGTCGAACAACAGCGTGAGCGGAAAGCCGCCCGCGGGCGCGGCGGCGAACAGCGCGGGTGTCAGAATTGCCGCGCCGGCGTAAATAAATGGCACCACCTCCTGCTCGCCGCGCCGACGCAATCGCCCGTCGGGGAGCATGGTGTAGTCGCCGCGACCCTCATAACCCAGGCTGCCCGTCGTCGGCGCCAGCAGCAAGAGCGCGTCCATCGTCTTAGCGTCGAAGTTTTCGGCAAGCCGCACGAAGTTGGGTTTGACGCCGTCCAGCCAAAGCGTATCCGAATTGACCAGAAAGAATGGCGCATCGCCCAGTTGCGGCAGTGCTTTGGCGATACCGCCGCCGGTGCCGAGCAATTCCCCGCGCTCATCGGAAATGATGATGTGCGGTTTCTGACGGGCCGAAAGATGCCGCTCCACCGCATCGGCGAGGTGGTGCACGTTCACCACGGCGCGCTCGACACCCGCATCGGCCAGACGATCGAGCCCATAATCGATCAGGGATTTGCCGCCGACCGCGACCAGCGGTTTTGGGATGTGGCCGTTATACGGCCGCATACGGGTGCCCAGTCCCGCAGCCAACACGATCGCGCTCTTCGACATCATTGCATCGCCCAGCCCGGCTCGGTTGCCCGAATCGCAATATCATAACCCATCCGGAGCAGGCACATTTGTGGCGTACCAGGCCTTAAGCGCAGTCAAGGCTGGATGCGCCAGCGAGCGCTGCAAGTAGTTCCAGAGGCGGGGCATGTGACGCAGGTATTGTGGCTTGCCATCGCGGCGGTCGAGCCGGGCGAATATGCCGAGGATTTTTGTCGCCCGCTGTGCCGCCAAAGTCGCATAGATGCGTGTGAAGCCGGTAGTGTCGAAACCCCGGTCGCCGCTGAGCCGGCCACGCACATAGCGACCAAGCAAGGCCATTTCCATCCTCTCCGGGACATCGACGCGCGCGTCCTGAAGCAGCGAGGCGACGTCATAGGCGGCTGGCCCGATCAGGGCGTCCTGAAAATCGAGCAGGCCGATCCGGGCGACGTCGTCGCGCGGCGCCAGCCATAGCAGGTTGGGCGAATGATAATCCCGCAGCACCCAGGTCGCCGGCGCCGCGATCGCCGGCAACAGCGCCTCGCGCCAGAGCCTGACGAAAGCCGCGCGGGCCGCGGCCGTGGCAGGGGCGCCGGCGCCGATCAGGTACCAGTCGAGCAGGAGTTCGGCCTCAATCAAGAATGCCGCCGTGTCGTAAGACGGCACCCGATAGACGAGCGCTGATGTGACCGGGAGCCTGTCCGGCAATTCCCGACCATGCAGCGCGGCCAGAAGATCGATCGCCGCGGCGTAGCGCTCCTCGATCGGCGCCGGCGGGTCGCCCGCAACGAGACGCTCGTCGCCGAAATCTTCCATGACGATGAGACCCCGGTCGAGATCGGCGTGCAGTATTTCCGGCGCTGACAGGCCGAGATCGCGCAAGCCGGCCGCGAGCGCGATGTAAGGTACGATGTCCTCGGCGAGGTGGGCGATGGCGCTATAGGGCTTGCCGTCGCGCACCGGCGGCCCGTCGGGGCGGCGCGGCGCGTTCATCAGAACGAACGTCTTATCGTTCAGCGTCAGCCGCTCGAAGATTCGCGTCGAGGCATCGCCCTGCATCCGCAGGCGATAAGCTTCGCCGAACCCGGTTTCATCGAGAAAGGCGCGGATGCGCGCGATGCGCTCTGCGCGCGGCGCCAAGCTGCCATAGCCGATACAACGAACATTGCGGACGTCAGGCCCGAGCGCAGGCGCAAGTGTGAACGCGATGTCGAGGCGGTCGGGCGGCAAAAATCCCGCGGCGCGGTCGGGCCATTCCATCAACACCGCGGCGCCGTCGGGCAGATCGTCGAAACCGAGTTCGGCGAGTTCGGCCGTTGCGGAAAGCCGGTAGAGATCGGCATGAACCAGGGTGAAGCGCGGCAGCTCATAGGTCTGCACGAAAGTGAATGTCGGGCTCGGCACCTCGACCGTATCGTCGCCGGCAAGGTAGCGGATCAGCGCGCGCGCCAATGTCGTCTTACCGGCGCCGAGATCGCCAGACAGCGTCACAAGGTCACCGGGTTCGAGTGCGGCGGCGATGTCGATCGCGAATCGCCGCGTCGCCTCTTCGTTCGCCAATGTCACAGTAAAGCTTGCGCCACCGGGGGTGGTCAGAAGCATCGCTACTCCGCGGCCGTCAGCGTGGCGGTTTCAGTGAGAGGGAATGTACATATTACGGTGGTGCCTTGTCCCACAGCCGAATTGATGGTCACCGTGCCGCCGTGCAGTTCCACGAATGAGCGGACCAGGGAAAGCCCAATTCCCGGACCCCGATGCTGCGATCCGAGCGAATGGGTCTCGAACCAATCGAACACCTTTTCCAGCACATGGGGCGGGATGCCGGGCCCCTGATCGGTGACTGCAAAATTCACCGCATCGACGGTGCGGGTGGCCGACACGGTCACGGTTGCCCCGGCCGGAGAAAAGCTCACGGCGTTGGCCAACAGGTTGAAGAGAATCTGCCGCACGCGCAGCTTATCGGCGATAAAGCCGCCGATGTCGGCGGGCGCGCTGATGTCCAATCCGAGGCCGGCGCTCACCAGCCGATCTTGGACGCCTTCGGCCGCCGCCGCCATGGTTTCGAGGATATCGACCGGCCCGAGGTTGAGCTGCATGCGGCCGGCATCGATGGTCGCCAGATCGAGAATGTTGTTGATCAGCGCCAGCAATGTATTCGTCGATACCGTGATGTAATCGAGATATTCGCGCTGCTTTTCCGCCAGCGGTCCGGTCGACGGATCGCCGAGAAGGTGGACGAAGCCGATAATATTGGTAAGCGGCGAGCGCAGCTCGTAGGACACGTGATGAACGAAATCGATCTTGATCTTGTCGGCGTCTTCGAGCGCTTCGTTGCGTTCACGCAGCGCGCGCTCGACATTGACTGAATCGGTGACGTCGTGGAACGTGACCAACGTGGCGCCGTCAGGCAGCGGCACGGTGGTGCAATCGACCACGCTGCCGTCGCGCCGTTCAAGGCGGCCCGGAATCGTTTCGCGGCTGTCGATCGCGGTGATGACGTCGCGCAGCGCTTGCCAGGCAGGCGCATCGCCGTGCAGCGGCTGGCATAACGCAGTTATTCTTTCAATATGCGGCCGGTCGGCTAGTGCGTGCGGCGACAACCGCCACATCCGGGCGAAGGCGGCATTGTGCAGCCGCAGCCGGCCGTCGCTGCCGAACACCGCAACGCCTTCGGCGAGATTGTCGAGCGTCTCGCCTTGAACGCGGATCAGTTCCTCAAAACGTCGCTCGAGATCGAGACGCTCGGTGACGTCGTGGAACAGATAGGTGACTCCGCCGTCCGGATTGGGCGTGGTGACGACGCGCAGGGTGCGCCCGCCGGGCAAATGCCAAATATGGTCCTTGGCTTCGACGGCTCGATAGGCCTCGTGCAGCTGCGCCTTCCACTGCCGAAAATCCTGCTCTTCCGGTAGTTTGCGCGCCGCGCGTAAAACCTCGATCACCGCCGAATCGCTAGGGGCCTGATCGAGAAAGCCGACATCGAGGTCCCACAGTGCGCGATAGGCGGCGTTATAAAAGCTGAGCCGGTGATCGGCGCCGAACATGGCAACACCGGTCGAAAGCTGGTCGAGCGTGCGGCGGTGCGCGTCGGTTAGGCGGGTGAGAGCGCTGTGCAGCGTTTCCACTTCTGTGGCATCCATGCCGATGCCGGCGCTGCCGGTTTCGGTACGAAAATCGAGCACGTCGAAGGTCCGCCGCGCGCCGGCGACGACAGCGCCCAGCCGGCCTGCATAAGCGCCACTGTTCATCCGCGCCTGCACGATATTTTCGCGCGCGGCACTATCCAGCAATTCCAGGCGCCGTTCGATGGCGTCGGCTGCCGTTTTGGCTTCGACGGCGTGTGTATAAGCGGCGTTGACGAAGGTCAGATGTCCCGCCGCATCACGCGTCCAGACCGGTGAAGGCAGCTTTTCGGCGAGCGCGCGCAGCGCGGAGAGTTCGGCCGATTGCCTCTCATAACGGCCGGCCAGCTCCACCAGCTCGCGCTTGATGCCGCTGGCGTCCTTGAGGCGCAGCACGGCGCGTCCGCCGACGGCGCGGCCATGCGCCTCGATCGGGTGACCGGCGAGCGCCGCAAGCGTCATCGAGAAGGCTTCGCCGCGCGCGCGCAGAGCGTCCACTGCGCGCTCCATCGCGCTTGCTTTGCGGGCATCGAGCCAGCTGCCGAATGCAAGCACCCGGTGTGATGCGGATACGCCCAAGATCCCCAGATCGCCTTCGATGCTGGGCTCGTCGGAACCCGCCGGCCAATCCACGACGACCTGCGGTTCGGAAAGAATGACCGCGTTGGCGCGATCGCGTTCGTCGCGGAGCCGTGTGATCTCATCGCGCGACCAAATTTCCAATTGCGTTGCGCGCGTGCGGGTGCGCAGCAGCATGAGCGCCGTAACAACGGCAAACAGCACCACGCCGAAGACCAGCGCGAGAAACGCGATCTCGTGCTGGTCGATGCTGCGATGCGCGGTCAGGAAGAGTTCTTGCAGCGCTAACGATGGCTGCTCGGCGGCAGCGGCCGGAAATGGCGCGATAGCGCCGATCGCCGCAAGGAATCCGCAAATTCCTCGCGGGCGCCATCGATGCGCATAGCTCCGGCTCGTCCGGATCATGTCCGGCATGCCCCTTCGCCTCTGCTGGCTGCCGCCATCTCGCCAGCCCCCTCCCTTTGCTGCCCCGCAAGCGGAGCAGGGAAGGGAGGGGGAGAGCCCGCGAATCGGACGACTTTACTCTCAAGCTGAATCGCGCCGAAAGAGTCCAGATCGTGAACGTACCTCTGCCACGACGTCGCCTTCAGGACCGCGCAGCGCCCCGGCCCGGCTTGCTCAGAGCCTGCGCGTCACGCGCCATGTCTTCCACATTGATGCGGGACAGCGCGATGCCGAATTCGGTTTCGGCGCTGGCCATGGCGGGCATGACGACTTTGATCAAAAGATCGGAGCCGGCATGGCCAGCAAGGAGCTGCTCGTTCTCCCCCGCGGTTCCGGCGGCACGCAGAATGTTATTCGCCGTAACACGTCTGCGGTCGCGGGCAAGTTCGTAACCGCCGCGCGGACCACGGACGCCGCGCAAAATACCGCAGCGCACGAGCGCCTGTAGAACGGGTTCGAGATGCCGTGGCGGCAGGCCATGACGCGCCGCAAGTGTCTTCGCGGAAATCGGTTGCCCATGCTCCTGCATCGCGACATCGATAACCGCGGCGACGGCAAGAACTGCTTTGCGGGGTAGCAGAGGCATCGAGGGGAAGAAACGTCGTGCGAGGAGATTGGTTCGCCCCATAGTGGTAATATATTACGCGCGGTATGCGGTCTAGTTGAACTTCCATTTAGTCGTGTTTGTTGACAGTAGTTGTCGCCATCCCGGTCGAACCAAATCCGCCGGCTTGACGCTCGGTCGTGTCTAATTTGGTAGATTCAACTACAGTCGCACGTTGTATAGGAGCGATCACAAGCTGCGCGATGCGCATTCCTCGCTTGATTACGATGGATTGGTCGCCATGATTAACAAGAATTACTTGTAATTCTCCGCGATAATCGGCGTCGATCGTTCCGGGAGCGTTCAGCACGGTCACGCCGTGATGGATAGCTAATCCGGAGCGCGGCCGGATCTGGCCTTCCGTGCCGGGCGGCAATGCGATCGCTATTCCGGTCGGAATCATGGCCCGCGCGCCGGGTGCGATCTCGACCGGCGCGTCGGGCGCCACCGCAGCGAGGAGATCGAGCCCGGCGGCCCGCGCGCTCTGATAGGTCGGTAACGGCAGCTCTGCGCCATGCGGTAAGCGCATGATGCGCAGCTGTGTGCTCACTGTTTGTCTCCCTCAAGCTCGGTTGCGATCCGCTCGATGAGCATGCGCGCAACGTCTTCTTTTGTCTGCGACGGCCAGGATTCGACATTCGCCGGCGCGATCAAGTGAATCGTGTTGCTGTCGCCGCCCATGATGCCGGTGGCCGGCGAAACATCGTTGGCGAGGATCCAATCGCAGCCCTTCTTGGCGAGCTTGGTCTTGGCATTGGCGATAACGTGGTCGGTTTCGGCGGCAAATCCGATGACGAGCCGCGGCCGGCCGGATTTGCGATGCGCAATTGCCGACAAGATATCGGGGTTCTCGACCAGTTTGAGGGTCGGCGTACGGCCTTGCTGCTTCTTGATTTTGGTCGTGCTCGGCTCGGCAGCACGCCAATCGGCGACGGCCGCCGCGAATATGGCGACGTCGGCCGGCAGCGCCTTCTCGACCGCATCGAGCATTTGCCGCGCCGTCTCGACCTTGACGATGGAAACATCGGCCGGATCGGGCAGGTTGACCGGACCGCTCACCAGCACCACGTCGGCGCCAGCCGCGGCCGCGGCCGTGGCGATGGCATGGCCCTGCTTGCCCGACGAGCGATTGCCGATAAACCGCACCGGATCGATCGGTTCGCTTGTGGGACCGGAGGTGACGAGAACGCGCCGGCCGAATAGCGCTCCAGCGCCATGCAGGAGCGCTGCGACGGCGGCGGCAATTTCAACCGGCTCGGCCATGCGGCCGATGCCGGCCTCGCCAGGCTCGGCCATCGCGCCGGCATTCGGTCCGACGACGCGAATGCCGTCGGCGGTAAGCTGTGCCAGATTACGTTGAGTCGGCTTGGCCGCCCACATGTGAGGATTCATCGCCGGCGCGATCAGGATCGGCCGATCGGTCGCCAGCAATACTGCGGTCGCGAGATCGTCGGCGTGACCGCCCGCCATCTTGGCCATCAAATCGGCCGTCGCCGGCGCCACGACGATAAGGTCGGTATCGCGGGCGAGGCGAATGTGGCCAACGTCGAATTCGCTTTGTGGATCGAACAGGTCGGCATAGGCGCGTTCGCCGGCAAGCGCGCCGACCGCCAGCGGCGTGACGAAATGCTGCGCGGCCGAGGTCAGTAGGCAGCGTACGCTCGTGCCACCATCTTGCAGGCGCCGAATGAGGTCGAGCGACTTATAAGCGGCGATGCCGCCGCCGATAATGAGAAGGATGCGCGGGACTTCGGGCGCGGCAGCGACGTGCGCTTTCTGCCGTACCCGTAGCGCGGGACTTTCGAGATGATCCGGTATCTCCCGGCCGGCATCCGCTGCGGCCTCGCGCAAGATGACGCGCACTTCGTCTTCCATCGAACGGCCGTGGCGTGCCGCGCGCAAGCGCAAGAGCTTCTTGAGCTTGTCGTCGAGCTGGCGGACCGTAAGGCTGGCCAATGGCGTTTCCCATGAAAGGTCACGATCTTACCAGCGTTTCGATTGCATTGCAATCAATGCAATCACCGGTGCCGGATTGCGATCCAGGCCAATAAAGCCGCGATCACCCACAGCGCTGCGACGGTCCAACGGCTGCGGCGGACCTCAGCCTTGTCGATTTCGGCAAGGGTTTGCGGCGACAGCACCAGGCCGTCGCGGGTGACCTCGTCGAGCTGGTCGAGCACACGGGCGCCGCGCGTGAGCAGCCCCGGCGCGTTGCCGAGGAAATGTCCGACCTCGACCGCGCCTGCAGCGGCGCTTTCCAATTTGCCGGCGGGACCGAGATGCCGCGTCATCCATTCGCGCACCACTGGCTCCGCCGTGCTCCACATGTCGAGCTTGGGATCCATCGAACGCGCTACGCCCTCGACCACGACCATGGTTTTCTGCAACAGCAGCAATTCCGGCCGCGTGCGCATGTCGAACAGGCCGGTCACCTCGAACAACAACGTCAGCAGCTTTGCCATTGAAATATCTTCGGCGGCGCGGTTGTGGATCGGCTCGCCGATGGCGCGGATGGCTTGGGCAAAATCCTCGATCGCATGGCGCGGCGGCACATAGCCGGCCTCGAAATGAACTTGCGCGGTCCGATAATAATCGCGGGTGATGAAGCCGTGCAGGATTTCCGCAAGAAACAACCGCTCTTTGCCGCCCAGCCGGCCCATAATGCCGAAGTCGACGGCGATCAGCCTGCCGTCATCGTCTACGAACAGATTGCCGGGGTGCATGTCGGCGTGAAAGAAGCCGTCGCGCAGCGCATGGCGCAGAAAGGTCTGGATCAAAGCGCGGGCGAGTTGCGGCAGGTCGAAGCCTTTGGCCGCCAGCCGCGCGCGGTCGGACAACGGCGTGGCGTCGATCCATTCCAGCGTGAGCACTTCCTTGGTGGTGCGGTCCCAATCGACCGATGGCACGCGAAAATCCAGATCGTCTTTGGTGTTTTCGGCCATTTCCGAAAGCGCCGCCGCCTCCAGGCGGAAGTCCATTTCGACCATGACCGAACGGCGCAGGGTGTCGACCACTTCGATGAGCCGCAGCCGCCGCGCCTCGGCGGAGAGATTTTCGGCATGCCGCGCGGCAAAGGTGAAGGCCGAGAGGTCGGCGTGGAAACGCCGCTCGACGCCCGGTCGCAACACCTTCACGGCGACGGCGCGCGGCTCGGTCGCCGTCGCGACCGTTGCCCGGTGCACTTGGGCAATCGAGGCGGCGGCGACCGGCGGACCGAAGCTTGCGAACACTGCAGCGACCGGCCGGCCGAATGAGGCGGCAACGGCCGCTTCGGCCTCCGCTTGCGGGAACGGCGGCATTTGATCCTGCAAGCGCTCGAGATCGCGGGCTAAGGCAGTGCCGACCACGTCCGGCCGCGTCGCCAGAAACTGTCCGAGCTTCACATAGCTTGGCCCGAGCCGGCTGAGCGCCGCCGACAAGCGCGTTTCCGCCGCGCCGGTCGAGCGCCGCTCGAACAGACGCGCGATCCGCAACAACGGGCGCGCCGGCACCGGCACCATTGCCGGGTCGACGCTGCCGAACACGCCCTCGCGGGCGAACACGAAGCCGGCGCGGCCAAGGCGGACGAGATGCGCTGGAGCAGAAATCACAACCGCCAGCCGGAATGCAGCGCCACGATACCGCCGCTCATCGATTGGAACGCGACGCGGGCAAAGCCTGCCGCCCGCAGCATGGCGGCGAAGGCTGGCGGGCTCGGAAAACGCCGGATCGATTCCACCAGATAGCGATAGGATTCGGCATCGCCGGCAACCATGCGGCCCAGTGTCGGAATGACGTTGAACGAATAGAAGTCGTAAAGCCGGTCGAGACCCGGCACGTCGACCGCGGAGAATTCGAGGCACACGAATTTTCCGCCGATTTTGAGCACGCGATAGGCCTCGGCGAGCGCCTGTTCGATGCGCGGCACATTGCGGATGCCGAATGCGACGGTCGTGGCATCGAAGCTCTTGTCCGCAAACGGCAAGGCTTCGGCATTCGCTTCGGTGAAAGTCATGACGTTGTCGAGCGCCCGCGCGGCGGCGCGCGCGCGGCCGATTTCGAGCATATCGGCATTGATATCGCAGACCGTCGCTCGCGTTTTGCCGCCGCCGCGCTCAATCACGCGTAGCGCGACGTCACCGGTGCCGCCGGCGATGTCGAGAAGCGCAAAGGGGCGATGCTTCGGCGGATCGATCGCCGTGACCAGCGCATTTTTCCAAGCCCGATGCAGCCCGAACGACATCAGGTCGTTCATCAGGTCGTAACGGCGCGCCACACTATGGAACACGTCGTCGACGAGGCCCTGCTTGTCCTCAAGCGGCACCTGCCGGGCGCCGAAATGAGCGGTCTCTGTCATCGTCGCTCCTTTGACGCATAAGCATAGCGCGGCGCTCCCGGTGACGCTATGTGTTTGAAATTAACCACGTTGCCGCGGTCAGGGCATGATCCCGAAAAGTGGGTACCGGTTTTCGGAAAAGATCATGCCGAATAAAATACCGGATGAAGCAATGCCCGAACTTCCCGAGGTCGAAACAGTGCGCCGTGGCCTGGAACGGGCCATGGAGGGCCAACGCTTGGTCAAGGTCGAGGTCCGCCGCGGCGATCTGCGTTGGCCGTTGCCGAAGGATTTCGCCCAGCGGCTCAAAGGCAAGACCGTTACCGGCATTGGAAGGCGCGCCAAATATCTGCTCGCGGATCTGTCCTCGGGGGACGTGCTGTTGATGCATCTCGGCATGTCCGGCTCATTTCACGTCTTTCGGGAACAAGACCGGCAGCTCGGCCGCTATCATCATCATCGCGACAAGCACGTCGCCCACGACCACCTCGTGTTTTACATGGCGTCCGGCGCCACCGTGACCTTCAACGATCCGCGCCGCTTCGGCTCGATGAAGCTGGTGCCGCGCGCCCAGCTCGACGACGAGCCGCTCCTCAAAGGCCTCGGCCCCGAGCCGCTCGGCAACGCGTTCGATGCCGCAATGCTGGCGCAGGCCTGCCGAGGCAAGAAAACGAGCCTCAAGGCGGCGCTGTTGGACCAGCGGGTCGTTGCTGGGCTGGGCAATATTTACGTCTGCGAAGCGCTGTATCGCGCGCACCTCTCGCCCAAGAGAATGGCGTCGACGATCGCCGGCAGGAAAGGCGAGCCGAACGAGCGCGCCCAACGACTGGTCGAGAGTATCAAAGCGGTGCTCAACGAGGCCATCAAGAGCGGCGGGTCGTCGTTGCGCGACCACCGGCGCACCGACGGCGATCTCGGCATGTTCCAGCATAACTTCCGCGTCTACGATCGCGAGGGCGAGCCGTGCCCCGCTCCCTACCCTCCCCCGCTTGCGGGTGGGGAGGGGGCCTGCGGCGGTATTGTCAAACGCATTGTGCAGAACGGCCGCTCGACGTTTTATTGTCCGGTATGCCAGAAATGAAATTGCCTTTCTTGTAACGCTGGGAAACGCCCATGAGCATGGAAAATATCATTGTCGAGACCCGCGGGCGGGTCGGTCTCGTCCGACTCAATCGTGCGCAGGCGCTCAACGCGCTCAATAGCGCCCTGATGCGCGAACTGGCGGACGCCGTGGCCGGCTTCGATGCCGACGGCAATATCGGCTGCATCGTCATCACCGGTTCGGACAAGGCGTTCGCGGCCGGCGCCGACATCAAGGAGATGGCGGACAAGCCCTTCACGGAAGTCTTCCTCGGCGATTTCGCCGCGAACTGGCACCGCGTCGCGGAAGTGCGCAAGCCGGTGATCGCCGCGGTCGCGGGCTTCGCGCTCGGCGGCGGCTGCGAGCTTGCCTTGCAATGCGATCTCATCATCGCCGCGGACAATGCCAGGTTCGGACAGCCGGAAATCAAGCTCGGCGTCATTCCAGGCATCGGCGGCACGCAGCGGCTCACGCATGCGGTCGGCAAGGCCAAGGCGATGGACTTGATCCTCACCGGACGCATGATGGACGCGCGGGAGGCCGAGCGCTCCGGCCTGGTCGCACGCATCGTGCCGCTGCAAAGCCTGGTCGAGGAGGCGCTCAAAGTCGCCGATACGATCGCGTCGATGTCGCTGCCCGCGGTGCTGGCGGCGAAGGAGGCGGTCAACCGCGCCTTCGAGACCTCGCTTGCCGAGGGGGTGCGCTTCGAGCGCCGCGTCTTTCATTCCCTTTTCGCGACCGGCGACCAGAAGGAAGGTATGGCCGCGTTCATCGAAAAACGCCCCGCCAAATTCGAGCACAAGTAAGCTCGGCGCGCGCCCTTCGGACCCACTATATTGCCGACATGCTGACTGCGGACGAACTTGAGCGGTATGCGCGCCACATCGTGCTGCGCGAAGTGGGCGGGCCGGGCCAAGCCGCGCTCGGCCGCGCCCGCGTGCTCGTCGTCGGCGCCGGCGGGTTAGGCGCCCCGGTGCTGCTTTATCTCGCCGCCGCCGGCGTTGGCACGCTCGGCGTCGTCGACGATGACGTGGTGGCGCTGTCGAATTTGCAGCGTCAAGTCATTCACGCCACGCCGGACATCGGCATGCCGAAGGTCGATAGCGCCGCGGCGACGATCCACCGCCTCAACCCGCATGTCGCGGTGAAGCAGTACAACACCCGGCTGACCGCGAAAAATGCCCTCGAATTCATCGCCGGCTATGACATCGTCGCCGATGGCTCCGACAATTTCGCTACCCGCTATCTGGTGTCGGACGCCTGCTATTTCGCCAAAAAGCCTTTGGTCACGGCCGCGCTCGGCACTTTCGACGGCACGCTGACCACGATCCGCGCCTATGAGCGCGGCGCCGACGGCAAGCCGAACCCGACCTACCGGTGTCTGTTTCCCGAGCCGCCGCCGCCCGGCACCGTGCCGGCCTGCGCCGAGGCCGGCATTCTCGGCGCGCTCGCCGGTGTGATCGGCTCGATGATGGCGCTCGAAGTGATCCGGGAAATTGTCAGCTTCGGCGAAGGCCTGGTCGGCCGCCTGGTCATGGTCGACGCCCGCGCGATGCGATTCGAGACGCTGCGCTACAGCTGGGATCCGGCGAACCCGCTGTCGGGCGAAGAGCCGACGATCCGCGACTTGTCGGTGCACGCTTAGCTTCCCATCACCGGGCTTGCCTGTGGTAGACGCTGTTCGGCCGCATGTCGGTGGCGGACGCGACGCGGTTCGTCATGTTGAAGAAGCCGGCGACTGCGGCGATATCCCAAATGTCGCGGTCGCTGAAGCCGGCGTGGCGCACCCGCTCGCGGTCCGTCTCCTCGACGAGCCAGGGCTCGGCGGTGAGCTTGACGGCAAAATCGAGCATGGCGCGATGGCGCTTCGACAAGCGGGCTGCGCGATAATTCATCGCCATTAATTCGCCGAGCGGCGGATCGCCGGATAACTGGCGTACGGCGGCGCCATGGGCGGCCAGACAATAATAGCAACGGTTATGCGCCGATACCGCGACCGCGATCATCTCACGTTCGAGCTTGCTCAAGCCCGACGGCGCCAGCATCAAATCGTTATACATGGCGACAAAGGCCGAGAGCTTGGCCATGTCGAAGGCATAGGCCTTGAGCACATTCGGCACGAAGCCGAGCTTTTCCTCGCATTTGGCGAAGTAGGCCGCCATGTCGGGGGAAAGCGGCGCCGGCGGAAGCTTCAGCGCGGTAATCGTCGTATCGTCGCCAGCCGCCGCATTCGGTTGTGCGTTGTTTGCGGAACGGGCGGACTTTTTGCTGCGCTGGGCCATGATGATGACTTCCGTTGCGCCGCTCCTTTGGCGGCATTCGTAATTATATCAGGTGCATGAAATCGCGGCGTGATAGGCTGGGTGAGATAGCAATATCTCAAGGAATCGAGCGTGATAGGGGAAACATGAACGTCGATGATACTCCCCGCAACGGCAACGACTATGCCAGCGTGGCGTTGATCGACGCAACGGCTGCCTTGCTGGCAAAGCGCCAGCCCGACATCCCCAACGACTTTCTCGCTAAACTGTTTGGCCTCGCGGTGCCCGAGGACCTCGGGCGCTACAGCGCGGAGGAACTGGCCGGCATTGCCGAGCAATCGTGGTCGTTCCTCGCCGAGCGCACAGCGGGCGTAGCCAAGATACGTTTCGAGCCGACCGCATCGCCGCGCGGCACTGCCATGCTTGAGATCGTCAACGACGACATGCCGTTTCTGGTCGATTCCGTTGTCGGCGAACTCAATCAGCGCGGCCTCGATATCCGCCTATTCGTCCATCCGGTTTTCGCGGTTGAGCGCAACCCCGCGGGCAAACTGGTCAACTTCAAGGGCGCGCGCTCCGTCGGCGGCCTGCGCGAAAGCTTCATCCATATTCATATCGAAGGCGTGGACGATGCGGCGCAGCGCGCGGAAATCGTCCAGGCGATCGAGGGCATCCTCGCCGATGTGCGCGTCTGCGTCCAAGACTGGCAGCCCATGCTGGCGCGGATTCGCGGTGTCGTCGCCGAATTGAGAGAGAATCCGCCGCCCCTTCCGGTCGAAGAGATCGCCGAAGCGATCCAGTTTCTCGAATGGATCGCGGAGGATAATTTCACCTTACTTGGCGCGCGCGATTTTGCCTTCGCCGCTTCCGGGAATGTACTCGAGCCGGCTTACGAAAGCAGCCTCGGGCTGTTGCGGTCGCGTGACACGCGGTTGTTGCCGCGCTGGAACGAGCCGCTCGCCATGACGGGGGAGATTCGCGCGTTCCTGGAAGAACCGAGGCTTCTCATCGTAACCAAGTCGACGGCGCGTTCTCCCGTGCACCGTCGCGTCCAGCTCGATTACATCGGCGTCAAGCGCTTCGATCGATCAGGCAAGTTGGTAGGCGAGCACCGGTTCTGCGGCCTGTTCACCTCGACCGCCTATACGCGGCCGGCGCGGACTATTCCCTATTTGCGGCGCAAGACCGACAGCATCATCCGTCTCGCCGGCTTCGACCCGTCGAGCCATTCCGGCAAGGCGCTGGTCAACGTGCTCGAGACCTATCCGCGCGACGAACTGTTCCAGCTCGACGAGGACACGCTCTATCAGTTCGCGCTTGCCGTTCTGCAACTCGACGAGCGTCCGCGCGTGCGCGTGCTGCCGCGGCGCGACCGCTTCGACCGCTTAGTCTCGGTTCTCGTCTTCGTTCCGCGCGACCGCTATGGCGGCCAGGTCAGGACGGCAATCGGCAATTATCTGGCCGCAGAATTCAAAGGACGCCTTAGCGCCTATTATCCGTTCTTCCCGGAAGGGCCGCTGGTGCGCGTCCACTACATCATCGAGCGTTCGGGGGGCGAGGCGGCAAATCCGGACCGCGTCTCGCTCGACCGCGGTGTCGAGACGATTGTGCGCAGCTGGACCGACGGCCTGCGCGAGGCGCTCGCCGTCGGCACCGCCCCCGCGCGCGGGGGCCCGCTGTTCGCGCGGTATCGCGATGCGTTCCCGATCGACTATCGCGAGGTTTATTCATCGGCGATTGCGGTCGGCGATATTCGCGTCATCGAGGCGCTCACGCCGGAGCATCAGCTTGGCGTCGATTTTTACCGCCAGGATGGCGCAGTGCCGTCACGCGCCGGCCTCAAGGTCTTCAGCCACAGCCGGGCAATTTCGCTGTCGGAGCGCGTGCCGGTGCTGGAAAACATGGGATTCCGTGTCCTTGACGAACGGACCTACCACATCCGGCCGGCGGGCGCGGCGGAGGTCTGGTTTCATGACATGGCGCTGGAAAGTGCATCCGGACAGCCGATCGATCTCGCCGCACTCAAGGGACGGCTGGAAGCTTGCTTCCTCGTCGTGATGGGAAAAATGGCGGAGAGCGACGGCTACAACGCGCTGGTGCTGGAGACCGGATTGGCCTGGCGCGACGTCGCACTGATCCGAACCATCTCCCGCTTCTTGCGCCAGATCCGCGTGCCATATTCGCAGGACTATATGTGGGCGACGCTGCGCAAATATCCCGGCATTGCTGCGCAAACCGTGAACCTGTTCCAAACGCGCTTCGATCCGCATTTGCGCGTATCGCTGCATGAACGCGCGGCGCGCGAGGCTGCAATCACGAGTGAAATCGAAGCCGCGCTGCAAGCGGTCGAGAGCCTCGACGAAGACCGCATCCTCCGTCATTTCCTCAATGCAGTCACGGCCGCAATCCGCAGCAACTTTTATCAGCTCGACCGGGATGGACGCGTCAAAGAGCTTATTGCGATCAAGTTTGCGAGCCGCATGGTCGACGCGATGCCGCTGCCGCGGCCGCTTTATGAAATTTTCCTGTATTCGCCGCGGGTCGAAGCCGTGCACCTGCGCTTCGGCAGGGTGGCCCGCGGCGGCATTCGCTGGTCGGACCGGCCGCAGGATTTCCGCACCGAGATACTCGGTCTGGTCAAGGCGCAGAACGTCAAGAACGCGGTGATCGTGCCGGTCGGCGCCAAGGGCGGCTTCGTGCCAAAATTTCTGCCGGCCGGCGGCCCGCGCGAAGCCATCCAGGCGGAAGGCGTCGCCACCTACAAAATGTTCATTTCGGCGCTGCTCGACATCACCGACAATATCGGTGCCGGAATTGCGGGCGTGATTCCGCCGCCCGATGTCGTGCGCCACGACGGCGACGATCCCTATCTCGTGGTTGCCGCCGACAAGGGCACGGCGACGTTTTCCGACATCGCCAACGCGTTGGCGATTGCCCACGATTTCTGGCTCGGCGACGCCTTCGCCTCGGGCGGCTCGGCCGGCTACGACCACAAGAAAATCGGCATCACCGCCCGCGGCGCTTGGGAATCGGTAAAACGCCATTTCCGCGAAATGGACGTCGACATCGCCGCCGCGCCGTTCACCGTAATCGGTGTCGGCGATATGTCCGGCGACGTGTTCGGCAATGGCCTATTGCGCGAGAAAACGACCAAGCTGCTCGCCGCATTCGACCACCGGGACATTTTCATCGATCCCGATCCCGATCCGGAGCGCAGCTTTGCCGAACGCCGGCGCTTGTTCGATCTGCCGCGGTCGGGCTGGCAGGATTACGACAAGACGCTGATCTCCAAGGGTGGCGGCGTTTATTCGCGCACGGCCAAGGAAATCAGGCTTTCGCCCGAAGCGCGGAAGCTATTCGGCGTCGGTGAACGCCTCACCCCGCAGGAATTGATCCGCGCCGTCCTTCAAGCGCCGGTCGATCTCATATTCTTCGGTGGCATCGGGACTTACGTTCGCGCCGCGGACGAGAGCGACGAAGCCGTCGGCGACCGCGCCAACGATGCCGTTCGTGTCGCCGGCAAAGACCTGAACTGCAAGGTGATCGGCGAAGGCGCCAATCTCGGTATGACCCAGCGCGGCCGCATCGAGGCGGCATGGCGCGGCGTGCGGCTCAATACCGATGCCATCGACAATTCCGCCGGCGTGAATACTTCCGACATGGAGGTCAATATCAAGATTGCGCTGAGCATTCCGTTGCGCGATGGACGCCTGACGATGAAAGCGCGCAACGCGCTTCTGGCGGAGATGACCGATGAAGTCGCGCATCTCGTGCTGCGCAATAATTACCTGCAGACCCTGGCGCTTTCGCTCGCCGCGCGGCGTGGCCTGGAGGATTTCGGCTTCCTGCAGCGTCTCATCCAGACGCTGGAAGCCCGCGGCTTGCTCGATCGCGCCGTCGAATATCTGCCCGACGATATGCAACTCGCCGAGCGGCGGCGCCGCTCGGAGCCGTTTACGCGGCCGGAGCTGTCGGTGCTGCTCGCCTACGCCAAGCTGACGCTTTACGAGGATCTTCTTGAATCGGCGGTGCCGGACGACCCTTATCTCGCGCGCGAGCTTGCCCGGTATTTTCCCAAGGCGATCGACGTGAATTATCCCGATTCGCTCGAGCATCATCGGCTGCGTCGCGAAATCATCGCCACTCATCTCGCCAATTCGATGATCAACCGCGGCGGTCCGTCGTTGACTGTGCGCATCGCCGACCAGGCTGGCGCCGTGCCGGCTTCAATCGCCTCGGCCTTCGCCGCCGTGCGCGACAGCTTTGGCATGACCGCCCTGAACGGCGCAATCGACGGTCTCGACAATGAGATTTCGGGAAAGCTTCAGCTCGATCTCTATGCTGGAGTGCAGGACGTCCTGCTCGATCGCATCATTTGGTTTTTACGCAATGTCGATCTGTCCAAGGGTCTTGCTAACGTGGTGACGCATTACCGGGACGGTATCGCCGCGGTGACTGCGGCGCTCGACGGCGCGTTGCCGTCGGACTTCCGCAATGCGCGTGCGGCGCGCCGGCAGGAGCTTGCCGCGGCCGGCGTGCCCGACGAACTTGCCGGCCACATCGCCAATCTACCCTCGCTGACCGCTGCGCCCGATATCGTTCTGGTTGCCGACCGCACCGGCAAGCCGGTCAGCGAGGTTGCGGCCACTTATTTTGCCGCCGGCACGTTCTTCCGCCTCGACCGGATCGCCAGCGCCGCCAGCGCCATCCCCATTGCCGATTATTTCGACCGGCTGGCGCTCGATCGCGCACGGGATGCGATCGGCGACGCCGAACGCCGGCTCACCGCCGCCATGGTCGGCAACGGCGCAGCCGGCGTGGGCGCCGTCGAAGCGTGGGTGGCGCCGCGCAAGAACGAGGTCGAGCGCATCCGCGCCGCGATCCACGAGATCGCCAATTCCGGACTTACGCTGTCAAAGCTTTCCGTCGCCGCGAGCCTGCTTGGCGATCTGGTGAAAAATTGAGCTTGGCTGGAACGGCAGCCCCATCCCGCACAAAAAAGAACCCCAAGCAGTTACGCCGCTTGGGGTCCTTAAGTTGTTGCCTCAACTCAGGCTTATCTGACCGGGTGACGCGGTGTCGGGGGATGGGGAGCCACCCGGTCGGCCTTCATGTGCCAGACATAGGAGCGCGATCTGCGACTGCAACTGCGATCACGCTTTAGTGTTATCCAATGCGGCGGCGCGCCCCGCGTCACGCATGCGTTGCCACAGATCAGGCAATAGATTTCCGCATGCCGAAACTCCTTCATCGCAGATTGCCGCCGGGATCAGGCAGGCCATAGCGATGCAAGTCGGCGCCATGGGCGTCGAGCCAGGACTTGGCGCTTTCATGATGCGCGCAGATCCGGTGCACGACGCGCCAGAATTTTGCCGAGTGGTTCATTTCAATGAGATGCGCGACTTCGTGCGCGGCGAGATAATCCAGCACGTGGCTCGGCGCCAGAATAAGCCGCCAGGAAAACGACAGCATGCCGGTCGTCGAGCAGGAGCCCCAGCGGCTCGACTGATCGCGCACGGTGACGCGCCGAACGGTGAGGCCGAGATTGCGGGCATAGCGCAGGCTGGCGGCTTCCAGGTCGCGCTTAGCTTCGCGACGCAGGAAATCGCCGATGCGCCGGTCGATGTGCGGAGCCTGGCCGGCGACGCATAACAGCCGCTCGCCGTTGGCGTCGATTTCGGTCCATACCGTGCCGCGTCTGGCGTGACGATGCGTTATGCGGTGCGGCAGGCCGCGCAACGGCACCACGACGTCATGCGCAAACGGCACCGCCTCCGGCAACCGTCCGAGCCGCGCCGCGATCCAGCCGCCATGCTTCTGCGCGAACGCGTGCGCTTCCTTCAGCGTGCCGCGCGGCGGCATCGTCAGCATGACTTCGCGAGTCGCCGCCTGAATGCGCAGCGTATAGCGCCGCGCCTGCCGGTGCCGCCGCAGTCGCACCGGATAGACTGCGGTGTCGAACACGATTTCGATCGTCTGCGGCTCGCTCGTGCGACGATAGAGCAGCGCATGCAGCGGCATGGCGGAGCACCCCGAATCCACTGGCGAGCGGAATAATGCCACATCGCAGATGCCGGTGGCGAGGCTTGCGTTACGCGACGATCGATCGATTAACCGATATGTATCGCGACGCCATTGCCGGAACTCCGCGCGCCGGCGCCGCTTCGCGCGCCGCGGACCGGCTGATTCATCGATAGCACAAAGTCGGAAATGCGCGGCGCAATCTCCGAGCGGAAGCGCGACCCGTTGAAAACGCCGTAATGGCCGACGCCCGGCTGCAGCCAATGCGCCTGCCGGTCGGGTGGAATGTTGACGCACAGCCGATGCGCCGCCTCGGTCTGGCCGACACCGGAAATATCGTCATGCTCGCCTTCGATGGTGAGCAGCGCGACGCGCTTGATGCGGCCCGGATCGACCGGCCGGCCGCGATGAGTCATCTCGCCCTTCGGCAGCGCATGGCGCACGAAAACAGTGTCGACGGTCTGCAAATAGTATTCCGCCGCGAGGTCCATCACCGCAAGGTATTCGTCGTAGAACTCTTTGTGCTTCTGCGCCGAGTCGCCGTCGCCGCGCACCAGATTGAGGAATAATTGCTTGTGGGCCTCGATATGGCGATCCAGATTCATGCTGACGAAGCCGTTGAGCTGCAGGAAGCCCGGATAGACGTCGCGCATGAATCCGGGATTGGGAAAGGGCACCTTGGTGATGACATGGCTGCGGAACCAGTCGATGCCGCGCCTTTGCGCGAGCACGTTCACCGCCGTCGGGTTGGCCCGCGTATCGATCGGTCCCCCCATCAGCACCATGGAGGTCGGCACATAGGGATCGTTGTCCGCTTCCATCAACGATACCGCGGCCATGACCGGGACCGATGGCTGGCATACCGCAACGACGTGAGTGTCGCCGCCAAGCGCATGCAGGATCGAGATCACGTAATCGATGTAATCGTCGAGATCGAAGCTTCCCTCCGACATCGGCACCAGGCGCGCATCCACCCAGTCGGTGACATAAACATCGTGGTTGGGCAGAAACGCCTCCACGGTGCCGCGCAACAACGATGCGTAGTGGCCCGACAGGGGCGCCACGATCAGAAGCCGCGGCTGCGGCCGCTTTGGCACGCGTTCGAACACGCGCTCGAAATGGATGACCTTGCAGAACGCTCGCTCCCATACGGTGGCGACACGGATCGGCACGCGCTCGCCGCCGACAAGGGTTGAATCGATACGCCATTCCGGGCGGCCGTACCGGCGTGTCGAGCGCTCGAACAGTTCGCAGGCCGCGGCGATCGACTTCCCGAATGTGGTGAAGGACAGCGGATTGACCGGGTTCTTGAAAAACAACCGTGTGGCGTCGGCCCAGGCCCGCGACGGATTGAGCGCCACATGGCTCATTTCATAAAACCAGTACAGCGGCGCCGACAGAAGAAGGCCGTTGCCGCCCGGCACGGCAGGCGCGCCGCCAAACTCTCCGATGGCCATCGATGAACCTTGCTCGGCTTCTTGCTGCAGCGCAGCATCGCCTTTAGGGTATGTCATATGAGCAACATATATGCAATTTGTTTCAGTATTCCTTCAATTAGAGACGCCGCTGGCACGTCGGCGATGAAAATCAACGCTTTGCAGCTATTCGCAGCGCACATAGCGTCCATTCGCCCAGGTTCAGGATACTATTCACCGGTCTGCATGAGCGAGCCGTGGCGGCGCGCGCTTTGCAAGAGTTTGAGAAAGCCGAATAGGCCGGCGGCAAACAGCACGACATTGAGTGCCAGCGCATCGAGCATCAGATCGCCGCGAAACGCCTTCTGGATCAGAAGCGCGCGCATGCCCTCGAAAACGTAAGTAGGCGGTAACGCCCACGCCACCGGTTGCAGCCAGACCGGCAGCGTCGTGACCGGGTAGTAGACACAGGTCAACGGCATGAACAAAAACATGATCGACCAGGCCAGGTTCTCCGCACCCATTCCGTTGCGCAGGATCAAGCCCGACACGAAAATTCCGATCGCCCAGCTGGTCAGCATCAGATTGAAAAAGAAGGCGACCAGGGCAAAACCTAACCCGTAGAGATTGAAACCGAAGAAGCCGATCGCGAGAAATGTCACCGGCACGGCGCCGATTGACAGCCGCACCAGGCTCATGACCATTAACGCCGCGATGAGCTCGAGTGGCCGCAGCGGGCTCATCATCAGATTGCCGATGTTGCGCGACCACATTTCCTCAAGGAACGAAATTGAAAAACCAAGTTGGCCGCGGAACAGGATATCCCACAACAGCACAGCACCGATGAAGGTGCCGCCAGCGCGCGCGAAGAAACCGGCATTTGTCGCGATATAATATTGCAGGAAGCCCCACGTGACCATTTGCACCGTCGGCCAATAGACAAGGTCGAGCAGCCGCGGCCACGACGAGCGTAGCAGGTACCAGTATCGCAGCATCATCGCGCCGATGCGCTGCAGTGAACTTCCTCCCTGCGCTCGCCCGCTTGCGGTTGAGCGTGGGGCGCTCTGCGTTTGTGCGGTCATTGCGCGGCCTCGCTGGCGATGCCACTGCCGCGCGCCACGTCGAGGAAAACCTCTTCCAACGTACGCCGTCCGTAGCGCGCCAAGAGCTTTGCCGGCGTATCGTCATCCTCGATCCGGCCGCGCTTCATGATGATGACCCGCTCGCACAGCCGTTCGACCTCGGCCATGTTGTGCGAGGCGAGCAACACCGTGGCTTGCCGCTCGCGGCAATAGCCCTCGAGATGCGCGCGAACCCAGTCGGCGGTGTCGGGATCGAGCGACGCGGTCGGCTCGTCGAGCAAAAGCACGTCCGGATGATTGATCAGCGCTTTGGCCAGCGAGACGCGGGTTTTCTGTCCGGCCGAAAGGCGCCCGGTCGGACGATCCAGCAGATCGGTGAGATCGAGCTGTTGTCCCAACTCGGCGATCCGCTCGCGCAGGTTCTCTACGCCGTAGAGCATGCCGAACACGGTCAGGTTCTGCCGCACCGTCAGCCGCATCGGCACTTCGACGTAGGGGCTTTCGAAATTCATGCGGTGCAGGACGCGGTAGCGCTGCCTCGGCATCTCCGCGCCCAGCACGGTGACGCGTCCGGACGTCGGCGTGGTCAGGCCCATGATGGTGGCGATGGTGGTGGTCTTGCCGGCGCCATTGCCGCCCAGGAGCCCCGTAATGGAGCCCGGTGCCAGCGTGAAGGAAATGCCGTCGACCGCCGGGATGGTCTTGTAAATTTTGACGAGGCGTTCGACTGCTATGGGAGGGATACCCGGCATCGCGGCCACATGTGGCGCGCTCCGCCGCCCGAAGCAAGAGGCTCACAAGAGGCCAACTATGCAGCGATGCGGGTGGTCGCGAAGGGAGGAAGATGGCAAAAGAACCTCAATCGAAAAGCGGGGAGGGCGGAGTGACGACTATTTCGCTGGCACAGGCCGAGCGCATTATCGATGCCGCGATCGAACGCGGCACCGCGCTCAATTGCCGGCCGTTGAGCGTGATCGTGGTCGAGCCGGGTTGCAAGGTGAAGGCGTTCAAGAAGGAAGACGGCTCTTCCATGATTCGTTTCGAAATGGCTTATGGCAAAGCCTATGCGGCTTTGTCGCTCGGCCGCAGTTCGAAACTGGTGCGCGAGCGGGCGCAGGAGAAGCCGATCTTCATGCGCTATCTGATCGCAGCCAGCGGCGAGCAGATCTTTCCCGAAGGCGGCGGCATGCCGATCCGCGACCATAGTGGCGAGGTCATCGGCGCCGTCGGCGTGACCGGCGATACCGAAGATCGCGACGAGGAATTGGCGATCCACGGCATCCACGCCGCGGGATTGAAGACCGACGCGGATTGTGCCGGCATGGGCCGCCAAGTCGGCTTACCGAAGACAAGCTAAAGCAAAGAGGCAACATGAAAATCGGACTTTTCGATCACGTCGAATTCGGCGACCGGCCGATGGCGCAGCTGTTGGACGAACGGCTGCAATATGCCGAAGCGGCCGACAAAGCTGGTATTTATTGCCTACAGATTGCCGAGCATCATGCGACGCCGCTCAATTTGGTGCCGGTGCCGGGCGTCTATCTCGGCGCGGTGGCGCGCGCGACCAAGCGCATGCGGCTCGGGCCGCTGGTTTATCTGTTGCCGCTCTACTCGCCGCTGCGGCTGATCGAGGAAATCTGCATGCTCGATCATCTGAGCCATGGCCGGCTCGATGTCGGTGTTGGGCGCGGCGTGTCGCCCTACGAATTAAAATATCACAAGGTCGAGCACGACCAGTCGCGCGAGATCTTTTTCGATGCATTCGACTGCGTCAGCGCCGGGCTGAAAACGGACTCGCTCACCTACAAGGGCGACCACTATGTCTATGAGAACGTGCCGATCGCGCTGCACCCGCTGCAGCAGCCGCATCCGCCGTTCTGGTATGCCTCATCGAACGAAATCGGCTCGACCTGGGGCGGCGAGCAGGGATTGCATTATGTGACGCTCGGTCCGATGGCGCTCGCCAAGGCCAATATCACCGCCTACAAGAAAGCGCTCGCCAAGCGCGGTGCGCCGGTGCAGCCCAAAGCCGAATTTCCCGGCGGCGCGGCGATCGGCGTGCAACGGCACATTTTTGTCGCCGATACCGACGCGGAAGCGCATCGCTTCGGCAAGCCGGCGATGGACAGGCACCTCGAGCACATCAATTGGCTGCGCACCAAACACGGTCAGACCGGGCTGACGAGCCGCCTCAACGTGGAGCGCGGCGCCAATTTCGAGGCTTGTCTTGCCGACGGAACGGCGATTGCCGGCTCACCGCAAACCGTGCGCGCCGAGATCGAAAAGCAGGTCAAGGAATTGGGCGTGAATTATCTGCTGACCTATCTTTTCCTCGGCGCGATGTCGTTCAAAGACGCGATGCGGTCGCTGGAGCTGTTCCGCGACGAAGTCATGCCGCATGTGGCGAAGCTTTAGCGGTTACTTCGCCGCGTCGTCCGCGGCCTGCCGGTGATCCGCCCGCAGCGCATCCGGGTGCGGCATGGCGATGATGTTGTAACCGGAATCGACGAAGTGGATTTCGCCGGTGACGCCGGTGGAGAGATCCGAAAGAAGATAAAGTCCCGCGCCGCCAAGTTCATCGAGGGTCACGCCGCGATGCAACGGCGAATGCCGCTGCTGAAACGCGAACATCGCTCGCGCGTCGCCGATGCCGGCGCCGGCGAGCGTGCGGATCGGACCGGACGAGATGGCGTTGACGCGGATGCGGCTTTCGCCGAAATCGACGGCGAGATAACGCACCGAGGCTTCCAGCGCCGCCTTGGCGACGCCCATGACGTTGTAGTTCGGCATCGTGCGCAGGCCGCCGTTATAGGTGAGCGTCAGCATGGCGCCGCCGTTCGGCATCATCGCGGCCGCGCGCTTGGCCGCCTCGGTAAAGGAAAAGCACGAGATCAGCATCGTGCGCGAAAAATTTTCGCGCGTGGTGTCGGCATAGCGGCCGGTCAGTTGGGATTTGTCGGAAAAGGCGATGGCGTGGACGAGGAAATCGAGCGTACCCCACACGCGGGTAAGCTCGGCGAATACCGCATCGAGCGAAGCGACGTCCTCGACGTCGCACGGCAGCACCAGATCGGAGCCCACCGAGGCCGCCAGCGGCTTGACGCGCTTGCCGAGCGCCTCGCCCTGATAGGTAAAGGCGAGCTTGGCGTCGTGCGCGGCGAGCGTCCGCGCGATGCCCCAGGCGATGGAGTGATCGTTGGCGACCCCCATGATCAGGCCGCGTTTGCCCTGCATCAGTCCCGGCATGCGTCAGGCATCCGGATGCTTGAACACGACGGAGGCATTGGTGCCGCCGAAGCCGAAGGAATTTGACAGCACGCAGCCGAGCGTCACGTTGTCCTGGCGCGTGCGCACGATCGGCATGTCGGCAAAGGCCGGATCGAGCTTCTCGATATTGGCGCTCTCGCAGATGAAGCCCGAATTCATCATCAGCAGCGAATAGATGGCCTCCTGGGCGCCGGCGGCGCCGAGCGAATGGCCGGTCAGCGACTTGGTCGCCGAGATCGGCGGGCATTTGGCGCCGAACACTTCGCGGATCGCCTCGATTTCCCTGAGATCGCCGACCGGGGTCGAGGTGGCGTGCGGGTTGATGTAATCGACCGGCGGCCGGACCGTCGCCAGTGCCATCTTCATGCAGCGCATGGCGCCTTCGCCGGAAGGCGCCACCATATCGGCGCCGTCGGATGTGGCGCCGTAGCCTGCGACTTCGGCATAGATTTTCGCGCCGCGCGCCTTGGCGTGATCGAACTCTTCCAGCACCAGCACGCCGGCGCCGCCGGCGATGACAAAGCCGTCGCGGTCGGCGTCATAAGCGCGCGAGGCCTTGTCCGGCGTCTGATTGAAACTCGACGACATCGCGCCCATGGCATCGAACAGCACCGACAGCGTCCAATCCAGTTCTTCGCAGCCGCCGGCGAAAATCACATCCTGCTTGCCGACCTGAATGGTCTCGTATGCATTGCCGATGCAATGGTTCGACGTCGCGCAAGCCGACGAGATCGAATAGTTGACGCCCTTGATCTTGAACCAGGTCGCAAGCGTCGCGGAGGCGGTCGACGACATCGCTTTCGGCACCGCGAACGGACCGACGCGCTTCGGGCCCTTGCTGCGCGTGATGTCGGCGCTTTCGACAATGGTCCGCGTCGACGGGCCGCCCGAGCCCATGATGATGCCGGTGCGCTCGTTCGACACTTCCGTCTCGTCGAGACCGGCGTCGCGGATCGCCTGTTCCATGGCGACGTGATTCCAGGCCGCCCCGCCGCCCAAAAAACGCATGGCGCGGCGATCGATCGCCTCACTCGGATCGAGGGTCGGCGCGCCATGAACCTGGCAGCGGAAGCCGAGCTCGGCGTATTTGTCGGCGCGCACGATGCCCGATTTCGCCTCGCGTAGCGAAGCCAGCACTTCCTGCGTGTTGTTGCCGATGGACGAGACGATGCCCATCCCGGTGACGACCACGCGTTTCATGTTTGCCTCGTCCGCCCCGGCCCGCCGCGCGCCGATCTATCAGGCTTCGTTGGGCTGCGGTGCTGCGTTGTTGAACAGGCCGACCTTGAGGTCGAGCGCACGATAGATCACGGAGCCGTCCGCCGAGAGCCAGCCGTCGGCGATGCCGAGAACGAGCTTCGAGCGCATCACGCGCTTGATATCGATGCCGTAGACGATGTTCTTCATCGTCGGCAGCACCTGCCCCGAAAACTTGATTTCGCCCATGCCGAGCGCGCGGCCTTTGCCCGGCGAGCCGAGCCAGCCGAGGAAGAAGCCGAGCAATTGCCACAGCGCGTCGAGGCCGAGGCAGCCGGGCATCACCGGATCGCCCTTGAAGTGGCAGGGGAAGAACCACAGGTCGGGCTTGAGCTCGAGTACCGCGCGCACCAGCCCTTTGCCGTATTCGCCGCCCACTTCCGCGATTTCGGAAATGCGGTCGAACATCAGCATCGGCGGCAGCGGCAGTTGCGGCCCTTCGGTGAAAAGCTCGCCCCGCCCGCAGGCCAGCAGGTCCTCATAGTCGAAGTTCGAACGGCGCTCCTGCATCTCAATCCAATTCCGCCGGTTCCGGTTGATCGTCCAATTTCCTAACATATTGGGGCAATGCGGCAAAGCGCATCCTCGGCGGCCGGCCTCGGTGGGGATATATCTGTCCCACCGCCATCATGCGAGGGAGTTGCAGCACGCGGAGGGTGGCGTATAATAATTTCACTTGCAACGATCTTTTCGGCCTAACCGCCACCCCGGTGTCCCCTATGCCACAACCGAGTTCATTTGCCTTTGGGCCGGCCGCCCCAATGAGCCAGCAGCTTCAGCCGGTGCGTGCCGACCTTACGGGTTGCCCGTGGCACGACGTCAAGGCCAAGCTGCGCGATGTCGGCTTGCGACCGACGCGGCAACGCATGGCGCTGGGCTGGATTTTGTTCGCCAAAGGCGACCGCCACGTGACGGCGGAAATGCTCTACGAAGAAGCCACCTCCGCCAAGGTGCCGGTTTCGCTAGCGACCGTCTACAACACGCTGCACCAATTCACCGAGGTGGGCCTGTTGCGCCAGGTCGCGGTGGACGGCTCGAAGGCCTATTTCGATACCAACAATTCCGAGCATCACCACTTTTTCATCGAGGATCGAAACGATCTGATGGATATCCCGTCGAGCGATGTGGTTGTCGGCAAGGCGCCGGTCCCGCCCGAGGGCTATGAGATAGCGCGCATCGACGTCGTGGTGCGTCTGCGGCGTAAGCAGGGCTGAAGTCGCGACCCCGATCCGGTGCTCTTGCGCTTCTGACCGCGCGCCGCAAAGACCTGGAGTGAAAAGACCTGGAGTGACCTGTCCAAGTCACGCTTGCTGCCGCCGCCATTTCCATCGGGAATCGGACGATCCGGGGTCCGTTTCCGCGTGGGCGCTAACGCTGCTCGAAATTTTAAAATCGCCTGGACCTGCCCAAGCGTCCTCGTGACGTAAGGGAATCGTCCGCGGAGCGACGTTTCAAATCCGGCTCAGCACTGGCCGACGCGGCGGCAGCGGGCATGCACAAATCTCGATTGCAACATCATAATAGGGATGCTATGTGCAAAAAATGATGTTTTATACATCATTTATGATGTGATGCATGATCACTGCAGGACAACTGCGGGCCGCGCGCGCGCTTCTGGGGATCGATCAGCGCAAGCTTGCTGAAGTGGCCGGGCTGTCCCTGCCAACCATCCAACGCATGGAAGCGAGCGAAGGCGTTATCCGCGGCAACGTCGACTCGCTGATGAAGCTCATCGCGGCGCTCGATGGGCTCGGTATCGAGCTGATTGCGGAAAACGCCGCGAGCCAGGCCGGTGGCCGAGGCGTGCGGTTGACGAGGGCAGTCTCGTGACGCTGACAATCGTCCTTGTTTGCGCTGTGGTCTTGCTGACCCTCGGCCCGCTCGCCGTGGCGCTCGGGCGAACGAACGCGGCCACGCGACTCGTTTACGGCGCGAGCATGGTGGTATCTGCGGTCTCGCTCGCAGCCGCCACGGTATATCTTGTCGGCGCGCCGGCGCCTGAAAGCATCACCTTGCCGGTGGGCGTGCCGTGGATCGGCGCGCATCTACGCATTGACGCGCTCTCGGCCTTTTTCCTGCTCGTCGTCGATCTCGGCGCCATGAGCGCGAGCCTGTTTGCGCTTGGCTATGGGCAGCACGAGACTGCGCCGGAACGCGTGCTGCCGTTCTACCCGGCGTTCCTTGCCGGCATGACGCTCGTCGTGCTCGCCGATGATGCGTTCACGTATCTTCTTTCCTGGGAGTTCATGTCACTCACCTCGTGGGCGCTGGTGATGTCGCACCACCGCGTGCCCGACAACGTGCGCGCCGGCTACGTCTACCTGGTGATGGCGAGTTTCGGCACGCTCGCCTTGCTGCTCGCTTTCGGCCTGCTCGCCGGCCCGGACGGGCTTTACACGTTCTCGCAGATGCGTGCCGCGCATCCCTCCGCGGCGCTCGGCGCGCTGGTGCTGATCCTGGCACTGGTCGGCGCAGGATCGAAGGCCGGCCTTGTGCCGCTGCATGTGTGGCTTCCGCTCGCGCACCCCGCCGCCCCGAGCCACGTCTCAGGCCTGATGAGCGGCGTGATGACGAAGGTCGCCGTTTACGGCTTCGTGCGCATCGTGTTCGATCTCGTCGGCGAACCGGACTGGTGGTGGAGCATCGTTGTGCTGGCATTGGCCGGGGTGACGACGGTCGTGGGCGTTCTTTATGCGCTCATGCAGCACGATCTCAAACGGCTGCTCGCCTATCACACGGTGGAGAACATCGGCATTATCTTCATCGGTCTCGGCCTTGCGCTCGCCTTCAAGACCCACGGAATGAACTTCGCCGCGGCTTTGGCATTCACCGCCGCGCTCCTCCACGTGTTCAATCATTCGCTGTTCAAGAGCCTGCTGTTTTTCGGCGCCGGCGCGGTGCTCGCTGCGACCGGAGAACGCGATATGGAGCATCTCGGCGGTCTTATCCACCGCATGCCGCAGACCGCATTCGTATTCCTGATCGGCTGCGTGGCCATCTCGGCGCTGCCGCCGCTCAACGGCTTCGTCTCCGAATGGCTGACTTTTCAAGCCATTCTGCTGAGCCCGCAGCTGCCGGCATGGGGACTCAAACTGCTGGTGCCCGCCGTCGGCGCGCTGCTGGCGCTCTCGGCGGCGTTGGCCGCTGCCTGTTTCGTCAAAGCCTATGGCGTGACATTTCTCGGCCGCCCACGCACGCGCGCCGCGGAAGCTGCTGCGGAAACCGATCCCTATTCGCTCGCCGCGATGATGCTTCTCGCGGCGCTCTGCCTTCTTGCCGGAATCCTGCCCGGACTATTCATCGACGCGCTGGCGCCGGTCAGCAACGCCCTCATCGGCGCCCATATGCCGGCGCAGGGCGGCAGCCAATGGCTCTCGATCGTCCCGATCGCCGCCAGCCGCAGTTCCTATGACGGCGTGCTGGTCTTTTTGTTCATGATCATATCGGGCACGCTCGCGGCATCCGCGATTCACCGCCTGGCCTCGAACCGGCTGCGCCGCGCGCCGGCGTGGGACTGCGGCTATCCCGATTCAAGCCCGGCGACGCAATACTCGGCGACGAGTTTTGCGCAACCGATCCGTCGCGTGTTCGGCACCGTCGTGTTCCGTGCCCGCGAGCATGTCGCCATGCCGCCACCCGGCGACACGCGGCCGGCGCGGTTGTTGGTGGAGCTGCACGATTTAATCTGGGACGCGATTTATGCGCCGCTCGTTGTCGGCATCGGCTTTGCGGCCGACCGTCTCAATCGTCTGCAGTTCCTGACCATCCGCCAATTCCTGACGCTGGTGTTTTGTACGCTCGTGGTTCTGCTTCTGGTGCTTGCCGTATGGTCCTGATCCGCGATCTCGTCATTCAGGGCGCGCAGATGCTGCTGGTACTGCTGCTGGCGCCGCTGTTCACCGGCTTCGTGCGCAAGGTGAAGGCGCGGTTGCTGCGGCGGCAGGGGCCGCCGCTGATCCAGCCTTATCGCGAGCTGGCGCGGCTGATGCGCAAGGAGGTCGTGCTGGCGGAAAGCGCCTCCTGGCTGTTCCGCGTCATACCCTACCTGATCTTCGCCGCCACCTGGGTCGCGGCCTCGCTGGTGCCGACGTTTCGCACCGGGCTGTTGTTCTCCTGGTCGGCCGATCTCATTGCCATCATTGCGCTCATCGGCAGCGGGCGCTTCTTTCTGGCGCTCGCCGGAATGGATGTGGGCACGAGCTTCGGCGGTATCGGATCGAGCCGCGAGGTCATGATCGCTTCGCTCGCCGAGCCGGCCATGATCATGATCGTGTTCACGCTGGCGCTGATCGCCGGCTCGACGCAGCTGTCCACCATCGCAGCATTCATGACGTCGTCGGCGGTCGGGTTGCGCGTCTCGCTCGGTCTGGCGTTGATCGCGCTCGTCATGGTGGCGATCGCCGAGAACGGCCGTATTCCGATCGACAATCCGGCGACGCATCTTGAACTAACGATGGTGCACGAGGCCATGGTGCTCGAATATTCGGGCCGGCATCTGGCGCTGATCGAGCTTTCCACCTGGCTCAAGCTCATCCTTTACGTCTCGCTGATCGGGTGCCTGTTCGCCCCTTGGGGGATTGAATCCGCCGCCGCTGCATTGCCGACGCTCGCCGTCGGAATTGCCGCCTATGTGGGAAAGCTCGCCGTCGGCGGGTTCCTGCTCGCGGTGTTCGAGACATCGATCGCCAAAATGCGCGTGTTCCGCGTTCCGGAATTCCTCGGCGCGGCGCTGATGCTCGGCCTGCTGGCGACGCTGCTGCGTTTCGTATCGGAGAGCTTCTGATGCACGGGCTCGATTTCGATGTCGCCCATCTGCTCGCCGGATCGCTGGTGCTGGTCAGCTTCCTCGAGCTTTATCAGGACCGGCTTTATGCGCTGCTCAACGTCTATGCCGCGCATGCTTTGGTGCTCGCCGCTTCGGTCGCTTGGCAGGCGTTTATTCAAGACGCACCGCACCTCTACGTCACCGCGACGATCGCGCTCGTCTTCAAGGCGATCGTCATTCCGGTGGCTTTGCATCGGATGATCGTGCGGCTCGGGATTCATCGCGAGATCGACAAGGTGGTGGGCGTCGGCCCCGCCATGCTCGCCGGCATGGGTCTCGTCGCGTTGTCGATGGTGGTCATGCTGCGCGTGACGCAGGAAGCCGATCCGCTGGCGCGCGAGGATCTGGCCTTCGCGCTTGCGGTGGTGCTGCTCGGCCTCTTGATGATGGTGACGCGGCGCAATGCGGTCAGTCAGGTGGTCGGCTTCATGTCGCTCGAAAACGGCCTGGTGCTGGCGGCGACCGGAGCAAAGGGCATGCCGCTCGTGGTCGAGATCAGCGTCGCATTTTCCATCCTCATCGCTTTCATCGTCATCGGAATTTTCCTGTTCCGCATCCGCGAGCGCTTCGACACGGTCGACGTCCAAGCGCTCGACCGTTTTCGCGGAGAACGGCGATGACGTTCGATGGATTGGCGATCAACGCTTTGCCCGGGGTGCTTGCGGTGCCGGTGGTTGCCGCCGCGCTGCTTGCCGCTCTCCCCAATTATCGGGCGAGTGCGCGGCTCAACGTGCTGGCGACGACCCTGACGTTGATCTGCGCGCTCTCGCTGTTGTTCGGCAAGCCGCAACCCAGTTCCTATCTTCTCGTCGACGATCTCAACGGCACCTTTATCGTGCTCACGACGTTCGTTGGCTTCACCACGAGCATATTCAGCGCGAGCTACATCGGTCACGAGCTTGAAATCGGCCGATTGACGCCAGTCGCCGTGCGTTTTTACCACGCCATGTATCAGGTGTTGATGTTTGCGATGAACCTCGCGCTCGTCGCCAACAATATCGGCCTGATGTGGGTGGCAATAGAGCTCGCCACGCTCACCACGGTGCTGATGGTCGGGATTTACCGCACCCATGAGGCGCTCGAAGCGGCGTGGAAGTATTTCATTCTCGGCAGTGTCGGCATCGCGCTGGCTCTGTTCGGCACCATCCTGGTCTACATGGCCGCACGGCCGGTCGTCGGCGAAGGCCTCGACGCCATGGTCTGGTCCGTGCTGGTCACCCGCGCGAGCGCGTTCGACCCGGCATTGCTCGACGTCGCCTTTGTCTTTCTGCTGCTCGGCTACGGCACCAAGGTCGGACTCGCGCCCCTTCATGCCTGGCTGCCCGATGCGCACGCCGAAGGCCCGACGCCGATCTCGGCGGTGCTGTCGGGACTGCTGCTCAATGTCGCGCTCTACGCGCTGTTGCGCTTCAAGATGCTGCTGGCGGCAAACGCGGCGGCGATCGCGCCCGGGCCGCTCATGGTTACTCTCGGATTGCTTTCGCTGGTGTTCGCGGCCTTCATGCTGTACCGCCGGCGCGACCTCAAGCGGCTGTTCGCCTATTCGTCGATCGAGCATATGGGCATCATTACCTTCGCCTTCGGCATGGGCGGACCGATCGCGAATTTTGCCGGCCTGCTGCACATGACCATGCATTCCCTCACCAAGTCGGCAATATTTTTTGCCGTCGGCCACGTCGCGCAGGTCAAAGGCACGCAGCGCATCGCCGACATGGGCGGCCTCACCGAAACCCATCCGTTGCTCGGCTGGGGCCTGATCCTGGGCGTCGTGGCCATCGCCGGGCTGCCGCCGCTCGGCATCTTCATGAGCGAATTTCTGGTGGTGAGTTCGACTTTCGCTCGCGCGCCGTTGCTCGCGATCGTTCTCGTCTTCGGCATCCTCGTCGGCGTCGCCGGACTGTTCCTGCGGCTCAACAGCATCGCGTTCGGCGAGCCGCGCGGTCCGGCAGCCGGGACGCAGGCCTCCTACGTCCCGATGTTCAGCCATCTCGCGCTCGTGCTCGTTGCCGGCATCTACATGCCTCCGGCGCTCGTCGTGTGGTTCCAGAACGTTGCCGGATTGCTTGGATAAACCGATGCCCGCAATCATCGACGCCATTGCCGGCAAGCGCATCGAGGATCACCGCCCCTGGCCGCGTCTGGTCGTCACGCCGGACACTTGGCGCAAAATTGCCAACGAAATCGCCGCCGGCCGGGCGACCCTACTTGGCCTCTGGGGCGAGGCCGGCGCTTTCTGCACGGTGCACATGGCGTTCATCGAGCAGGACAGCGACGCCATTGCGGTCGTGAGCCTTGAATGCCCGGACCAAACATTCCCGTCGGTCGGCGCGTTGCACCCGCCCGCGATTCGGTTGGAACGCGCTATTCACAGCCTCTACGGACTCCGACCTGCCGGCGCACCCGACGCGCGGCCGTGGCTCGACCTCGGCTTTTGGGATGTGAAATATCCCCTTGGCTTACGCGCCTCGGCAGCCGATGTGCGCCCTACCTACGCGTTTTTGCCGGTGGAAGGCGAAAGCCTGCATCAGATTCCGGTAGGCCCGGTGCATGCCGGCATTATCGAGCCGGGACATTTTCGCTTTACCGCTTCAGGCGAAACCGTGGTGCGACTCGAAGCGCGCTTGGGTTATGTGCACAAGGGCATCGAGTCGCTGATGGCGGGCGCAACGATCGAACGGGCGGCGCAGCTTGCCGCCCGCACCTCGGGCGACAGCACCGTTGCCTACGGGATCGCGTTCGCCCATGCCGTCGAGGCCGCGTTGCAAGTGAAAGCGCCGCCACGGGCGCAATATTTGCGTGCGCTGATGGCGGAGCTCGAACGGCTGGCGAACCATTTCGGCGACATCGGCGCCATCTGCAACGATGCCTCGTTCGCGCTCATGCACGCGCATTGCAGCATCCTGCGTGAGATGGTGTTGCGCGCGGCGGCGGCTTGTTTCGGACACCGGTTGATGATGGATCGGGTCGTTCCCGGTGGCGTCGCGACCGATCTTCGCCTTGACGGGGTGGCATCCCTGAAAGATGCGTTAAAGCACTTTCGCCGGCGCTTTCCGCGCCTCGTCGAGCTTTACGACAACACGGCCTCGCTGCAAGATCGTACCGCGTCGACCGGGATCGTTGGTGCCGAACTGGCCCAGCAGTTCGGCGCTTCCGGCTATGTCGGTCGCGCCAGCGGTCGCGATTTCGACGCGCGGAAAACGCCGGGCTACGCGCCATACCATGAACTCGAATTCGACGTTCCCGTACTGACGGCGGGCGATGTCAATGCCCGCGTATGGGTGCGTATCCGCGAAGTCGAGCAAAGCCTGGCGCTCATCGAACAAATCATCGAGCGACTGCCAAGCGGTCCGATCGCAATCGCGCTCGAGGGCGGCGCCGGCGAAGGATTGGGCTTTGCCGAAAGTTTTCGCGGCGATGTACTGGTCGCGGCGCGGCTCGACGGCGCGCGTATCGTGCGTTGCCACCTGCGCGATCCGTCGTGGTTTCAGTGGCCGCTGCTGGAAGCTGCAATCGAAGGCAACATCGTGGCCGATTTTCCGCTCTGCAATAAATCATTCAACTGCTCCTATTCGGGCCACGACCTGTAACAATAAGCCAAGAGAACGACACTATGCGCAGAACGCTTTTCGAGGGCTTGACGCACCGTCCCATGACCGAAGCGCCGCCCCGCCTCGACGACGAAGTGCTTGGCGAGCTTGCGAGCCAAGTCGATCGTGCCGCGCGGCGACGGCTTGGACGCAGCCTGTCGATCCGCGAGGTCGATGCCGGCTCATGCAATGGCTGCGAGCTGGAAATCAACGCCCTCAACAACGCGTTTTACGATCTCGAGCGGTTTGGTCTGCGCTTCGTCGCGTCGCCGCGCCACGCCGATATACTCTTGGTGACCGGACCGGTGACCAAGAACATGCGTGAAGCGCTGGAGCGGACCTACCGCGCAACACCGGACCCCAAATGGGTCGTCGCGGTGGGAGACTGCGCAGTCGATGGCGGAATTTTCTCGGGCAGCTACGCCGTCACCGGCGGGGTTTCGAATGTGGTGCCGGTCGACCTGCACATTCGCGGTTGCCCGCCGGCGCCGACCGAAATACTCAAGGGATTGATCGCGCTGTTGGACGCGCAAAGGGCGGACCGTCCATGACCGCCGACGCGTCTTTAATTTCTCCACGCTTTTTCGTGTCGTCCGGAGGACGCCGCCGCGGCGCTACCCGGTGCGGTTCGCGCCAAGCGATGCTTCACTCGATCTTTTCACCCGGATAAACGCCCCACAGCTCGGTCTGCGGGATCCAGCCGTCAAAGCCCTTGCCGCTGATTTGGCACCAGGTTCCGGTGCAGTGTTTGACCGCACCCAGCACGCCGACTTGCAGCTGCGCGGCCACCACGCTCGCGTCGTCGGGTTTGTCATAGAGCGGCGCTAGATCGGTTTTCGACTTGAGCTGCACGGCTGCCATGCGCTTTCCCGAGAGCAGCGAGTGATAGACCCAGCCCTGCGAGCCGTCGGAGTCGCGGATGCGGCGCCAGTCCTCGAATTCGGCGGTAATTTCGACCGGCCAGCCGACGCGGGTGTAGATCCAGGAGACGTCGTGGTCTTTGTCCGGGCCGTCGCGCACGGCGACGCGGTCCGCCTTGACGCTGACAAATCGCGGCACCGGCAGCCCGCTCGGCGTGGGCTCGGCGGCGCGCGCCAATCCCGCCGCGCTAACCAGGACAATGACGATCGCGATCGCAGCCCGCACCAAAGCGAGCGGCTTGCCGGGGCGCAATGTCGTTGCGACTTGCCCGAATTCCGCTGTCGATAGGCAAATAGGCCGGAGCGACCTGGCGCGCTTTGTGACGGCGCAGCCATCTGGTAGAGAGATTTTAATGAGCCACCTCCCAACCGTAATGTCGGCGAGCGGGGTTAACGAGACCTGAACGGGCGGGTGCGGCAAGCGGTCGTTGCAACAGGCTGAATTTGCAGGCTGAATTGTTGCTCGGTAGTAGGCAACCTGCGCAAGAGGGCAGCGAATGGCGACGGGCAAAAAGCCGCTGGTCGTGGTCACCCGCAGGCTGCCGGACAGTGTCGAAATGCGCATGCGCGAACTGTTCGACGCCCGCCTCAACGCCGACGACACGCCCATGAGTCAGGCCCAGCTGGTCGAGGCGGCGAAAACCGCCGATGTCATCGTCCCGACGGTGACCGACCACATCGATAGGTCCGTGCTCAGTCAATCCGGCGAAAGATTGAAGCTCATCGCCAATTTCGGCAACGGCGTCGATAACATCGACGTGGCGACCGCCGTGCAGCGCGGCATCACCGTGACCAATACGCCGGGCGTGCTCACCGAAGATACCGCCGACATGACGATGGCGCTGATCCTCGCGGTGCCGCGCCGCTTGGCCGAGGGTGCGCAAGTGCTCACCAGCGACCGCGAATGGGGTGGTTGGAGTCCGACTTGGATGCTCGGCCACCGCATCTGGGGTAAGCGCCTCGGCATTGTCGGAATGGGCCGCATCGGCCAAGCAGTCGCGCGCCGGGCGCACGCGTTCGGTCTGAAGATTCACTATCACGACCGCCGCCGCGTTCCCACGAAACTCGAGGAAGAACTGCACGCGACGTATTGGGAGAGCCTCGATCAGATGCTCGCCCGCATGGACATCATCTCAATCAACTGTCCGCACACCCCGGCGACGTATCATCTGCTTTCGGCGCGCCGCCTCAAGCTCGTTCGCCCCGACGCCTATATCGTCAACACCGCGCGTGGCGAGGTGATCGACGAGAACGCGCTGGCCCGCCTCATCGAGGCCGAGGAAATCGCCGGCGCGGGGCTGGATGTTTTCGAGCACGAACCGGCCGTCAGCCCCAAGCTCATCAAGCTGGCGCGCGCCGGCAAAGTCGTGCTGTTGCCGCATCTCGCCTCGGCGACGATCGAAGGGCGCATCGACATGGGCGAGAAGGTCATCGTCAACATCAAGACCTTCCTCGACGGCCACCGCCCGCCGGATCGCGTTCTGCCGTCGATGCTGTAAGAGGAACGCATAAGTCCGAGCGATGCTGAACCCGCCCATGTGTTTGTCACGTCGTCTGGTGTGCCTCGTGATCGCCGGCATTCTCGCGCTTACTCTCCCCGCGCGTGCCGAGGATCGCAGTCCGAATGCCGGAACCGCGCTTGCCCAAGGCGTTGTCGCGCATGACGGCATGGTCGTGACGCAGGAGGCGCGCGCGGCGCGCATCGGCGTCGACATTCTGCGCAACGGCGGCAATGCGGTGGACGCGGCGGTCGCGGTCGGTTTTGCGCTTGCGGTGAGCTACCCGCGCGCCGGCAATATCGGCGGCGGCGGCTTCATGGTGATTCACCGCGCCAACGGCGAGGACACCGCGATCGATTATCGCGAGACCGCGCCGGCGGCAATCAATGCCAAGAGCTTTCTCGACGCGCAGGGCAACGCCGATCCGCAGAAATCGCGCACCTCGGCGCTCGCCATCGGAGTGCCGGGCACCGTGGCGGGTCTGGCGCTGGCCGAGAAGGAATACGGCTCCGGCCGTTTCACCCTTGCCGATCTGATTGCACCCGCCATCGCTATGGCGCGCGACGGCATCACGCTCGACGACGACATGACCGACGAACAGACCAATATTCTGGCGCGGCTCGCGCATTGGCCGGCGTCCGCCAAGATATTTTTGAAAGCCGACGGCGGCGGGCTGTCGGCCGGCGATCGATTGGTGCAGAGCGACCTTGCAGACACGTTGCAAGCCATCGCGCGGGACGGCCCGGATGCGTTCTACCAGGGGCCGATCGCGTGGAAAATCGCCGCGGCCGTGCAGGCGGCGGGCGGGGTCATGACCGTCGACGATCTCAAAGATTACCGCGCCATAGAGCGCGCACCGGTGCGCGGCAGCTATCGCGGCTACGACATCGTCTCGATGCCGCCGCCGTCCTCGGGCGGCGTCGAACTTCTTGAGATGCTTAATATCCTGGAAGGCTACGATCTCGCGCACGACGACGAGACGCAGACGCTTTTTCTGACGATCGAGGCGATGAAGCGCGCCTATGCCGACCGCGCGCTGTTCCTCGGCGATCCCGAGACGATAAAGGTCCCGGTAACAAAACTCATCTCCAAGAGCTATGCGGCCGCGCTCCGCGCCGGCATCGATCCCGAACATGCGACCCCGGCGAGCGCCATCCGCGCCGGCGGCAGCAACGATCCCGAAGGCCACAATACGACGCATTTTTCGATCGTCGACCGTTTCGGCAATGCCGTCTCCAACACTTACACGCTCAATTTCAGCTATGGCGTGGGACTGGTCGCGGACGGCACCGGCGTCCTTCTTAACAACGAGCTTGACGATTTCGCCGCCAAGCCTGAGGCGCCGAACGCCTACGGCCTCATCGGCTTCGAAGCCAACGAGCCGGGACCCGGCAAGCGGCCGGTGTCGTCGATGACGCCGACCGTCGTCTTGAAGGACGGCAAGCCATTCATCATCACCGGTTCGCCGGGCGGCAGCCGCATCACCACCACAGTCCTGCAAGTGATCGTCAATGTGATCGATCGGGGCATGACGATCGCGGACGCCGTCGCGGCGCCGCGCGTGCACAATCAATGGGTGCCGGATCAGGTCTTCGCCGAGCCCGCGGTGCCGCCCGATATCGTCGCCGCGCTGCAAGCCCGCGGCGACAAGATCGTGCCGCAACGGCCGTTCACGTCGGCCGAATCGATCTTGATTGCGCCTGAAGGCTTTATCGGCGCCGCCGATCCCCGCTCGCATGGCGCGGTGGCGATTGGGTATTAGAGCATGATCCCGAAAAGTGGACCCCGGTTTCCTGCCTTCGCGAAGCCCGCTTCGGCGGGCGAAGCAAGGTCGGCAAAGATCATGCTCAAAAAAGCTAGCCGGGATTTGCCGGCGCGTAATCCGCGTGCTTGACCGTCGATGCCAGCGCGATCACCAGAAGCGCACACACCGCCACCGGAGCGAAGCCTGCGATCGGCGAATGGGTGAAATCCCACAACCAGCCGCCGACCACCGAAAGCGACATGGCGAGGCTGTAACTGATGGTGAACATGCCCGCCGAGGTGCGATGCACATCGTCGGGCGCGCTGAGCACCGATGGCAGCGCCAAGGCGAGAATCAGCGTCACCGCGCCGGTGAAGCCTAGTATGGCGACCCAGAATACGATCCAAACCCCGTGCATCGTCAGCATGCCGGCGAGGCAGACCAGCGCCAGCGATCCGGTCGCGGCATAGGCCCACGGCCGCGTCACCAACCGGCCGGCAATGCCCAGCATCAAGAACACTGCGGGCAATTGCCCGAGATTGATGGCGGTGAGTGCGCTGCCGATGAGATCGGGGCGCCCGTCGGCCGTCATGTAATCGGGCAGGAAGGCATTGGTCACAAAATAGGTGGCGTTGACGCTGCCAAGGATGAGGCCGAGTTTCCAGATCAGCGGCCGCCGCCAATCCGGCCACCAGCGGCGATTGGCGGAGGGCGCAATGCGCTTTGCGCCATTCTTGGCGCCGCCAAGGCGCGGCGCATAGACCGCAACGAGCAGCGCGGTGGCCAGAACCGGAATCGACCAAACGACAAAGTTCAACCGCCAGCTATCGTGGACGAGCGGCAGCACCAGCGGGATGGTCAGCGCGGCGGCCAGGATTTCGCCGATCAGGAGGCCGCTCGTATAGACCGCGGTGGCGAAGCCGATGCGCTGCGGAAACCAGGTCCGCACCAAGGGCGGCAGCGACGGCTGCATGATCGAGACGCCGGCCGCCATCACGACCGTCGACGCATAGAGGAAGCCGGGCTCGGCAAACGCCGCGCGCGCTGCCGAGCCGGCGGCATTGAGGAGGAGACCCACGACCAGCGCCGGCACGACGCCAAAGCGGGCGATCAATACCGCGCCCGGCACCGCCGCGATCGCAAACAGCAGCGGCGGCAGGCTCGCCAGCCAGCCGATGGCCGTCTCCGACAGATGCAAGTCGGCGTGCAGGAGCGGCACGACTGGCGGCACCGCCAGTACGGTGAGGCGCAAACACGCGCCGGAGAGCCAGAGCAGCGAAAGGGCGATCGCGCGCTGGCGTGCCGATGGCAAACTGTTTTCCACGGTCGCTAAAGCCCGCGCGCCGAATCATGCCTGGGAGACGTTGGAGCGGGCGAAGGGATTCGAACCCTCGACCCCAACCTTGGCAAGGTTGTGCTCTACCCCTGAGCTACACCCGCATCCGAGAAGGGTAAGGCGGTCCTGCGCACCGGCGCCGGGCCGCGGCCAAGCTATGCCAAAGAGCTTACCGCTTTGCAACCGTGCCGGCCGAGGCCTAAAAGGCGCCAATGCCCGCCTCGCCTGACGAGCTATTCGCCTATCTGGATAGGCTCGGTATCGCGCACAAGACCGTCACTCATCCGGCGGTGTTCACCGTGGGGGAAGCGCGCGAGCGGCGCGGTTCGGTTCCCGGCGGCCATACCAAGAACCTGTTCTTGCGCGACAAAAAAGGCGCACCCTACCTGGTCGTCGCGAGCGAGGATGCGGCCATTGAGCTTAAGTCGCTGCACCGGCTGCTGGGCGCATCCGGGCGGTTCTCGTTCGGCACCGCCGAGCTGCTGCGCGAACTCCTTGGCGTCGAGCCCGGCTCGGTGACCCCGTTCGCCGCGATCAACGACACCGCCTGCCGGGTGACGATCGTGCTCGATGCCGCCATGATGGCGCAGCCGGTGCTCAATTTTCACCCCCTCGCAAATACCGGGACGACAACGATTTCCCGCGACGGGCTGCTGCAATTCCTGAAATCCACCGGGCACGTGCCTCGGATCGAGCCGGTCTCCGCTTGCGGTGTATGAACGACCCTGATTGCATTTGGCAGCTTTCTTCCCATTTAATCAGGCGAATAGGCCGTATTTCGCCCCGCCGGGGCAAAGCGAAAGGCGATTGGGCAAGTCGATGTCAATGCTGCAGCAAGCTGGAACCGCAACCGCGGACGCGTCGATCAAGGACACGACGACGCAAACTTTCGTCAAGGACGTCATCGAGGAATCCAAGCGCCAGCCGGTGCTGGTCGATTTCTGGGCGCCGTGGTGCGGCCCGTGCAAGCAATTGACCCCGATATTGGAAAAAGCGGTGAAGGCCGCCAAGGGCAAGGTCAAGCTCGTCAAGATGAACATCGACGAGCACCCGGCGATCCCCGGCCAGATGGGCATCCAATCGATCCCCGCCGTCATCGCCTTCGTTAACGGCCAGCCGGCGGACGGCTTTATGGGAGCACTGCCGGAGAGCCAGGTCACGGCTTTCCTCGAACGGCTCACCAAGGACCGCATTGGCGGCGAGGCCAAGGATCTGCTGAAAGCGGCCGAGACCGCGCTCGCCGACGGCGATGCCGCCGGCGCGGCCGAGATCTATGCGCAGCTTCTGGCCGAGGACAGCACCAACGTGCCGGCGCTTGCCGGCCTGGCGCGTTCTTACGTTGCGACCGCCGCGCTCGATCAGGCGCGGCAAACGCTCGCCATGGTGCCGGAAGCCAAACGCAACGACGCCGCCGTGGCCGCGGCGCGGGCCGCGCTCGAACTCGCCGAGCAAGCCAAGACGCTCGGCCCGCTCGCCGATCTCGAACAGAAAGTTGCCGCCAATCCGCTCGACCATCAGGCCCGCTTCGATCTCGCATTGGCGCTCAACGGCAAGGGCCGGCGGCAGGACGCGCTCGAGCATTTGATCGCCATCGTCAAGCG